>Ga0070739_10000962_pt1 | contig 47244 bp, 44 predicted proteins | sample Coa_R1_7_FD_66445 | JGI IMG/M metagenome (GOLD analysis project Ga0070739, IMG submission 66445) | Surface soil microbial communities from Centralia Pennsylvania, which are recovering from an underground coalmine fire - Coalmine... | ecosystem: Environmental > Terrestrial > Soil > Unclassified ...
CGGGTGCGGCTCCCCGAGGACCGGCTGGCGCGCGTCCGTGTCGTCTTCCTCGCCTTCAGCGAGGTGAGCGCGCTGCTGCTCCTCCTCTACGTCTCCCTGCTCGGCCGCGGCCTGGTGCCGTCGCTGGTGGCCGGCACCGCCCTGGCGGCGCTGGCCGGGAAGTGGGCGTGGGACTACCGCCGGCCGCAGCGCCATCTCGCCTGGGACCTCGCCGAGGTCGCCCTGCTCATGCTCACCGCCGTCGCCGCCGGCGTGCCCATGGTGGTGCTGCTGCTCCTCTACGCCCGCGTCTCGGCGATCGCCGTCGACAGCACGACGCTGCGCGCCGCCGTCGTCGGCACCGCCTGCGCCCTCGCCTTCGTCGCCACCAGCCTGCTCGCCTCCGGCAGCCACACCGCCGGGGCGGTCGCCGAGGACGCCTTCCTCGCCACGGGCTTCCCGCTCGCCGCCACGGTGATGCGGATGCTGGGCGGCATCCTCGCCCGGCTGGCCCGCAGCACCGAGCGCGACCGTGCCCTGCGCATCGCCTTCTCCCGCGTCGCCGGCGCCGCCGACGGGCCCGAGCTGGCGGCGCGCACCGCCGAGGCGCTGCGCAGCGTCCTGCCGGAGCGCGCGGCCAGCGTGCGGGTGCTGCTGCGCGACGAGCCCGGCTGGCCCCACCTGGGCATCCTGCCCACGGCCCGGCGCTTCGCCCTCGACGGCGGCGAGCTGCTCGACCTCGAGCCACGCGAGTCGCTCGCGTTCTGGCCGGACGCTCCGGCCCAGTATCCGGTGCTGCTGGCCGCCGGGCTGGTCGCCGCGGGACGCCTGGAGGGTCTCGCCCTCATCGCCGCTCCGCCGCTGCGCCACGACGACCGCGCCATCGTGCGCAGCGTCGTCGAGCACGCCGCGCTGGCGCTGGGCACCATCACCCTGGGCCACGAGCTGCACCGCCGCCGCGCCGAGCAGCGCATCGCCGCATTGACCCGCCACACCAAGGACGTGATCGCGGTGCTCGACCGCGAGGGGCGCGTGCAGCAGGCGACAGCCGCCTGCCAGGAGGTGATCGGCGTCGACGGCGCGGAGCTGCAGGGCTCGGCCCTCGTCGACCACGTCCATCCCGACGACGCGGCGGCCTTCCTCGCCGCGGTCACCCCCGCGCTGGGCGGCGCGGCCGACGTCCCGGCTGTGGAGTGCCGCGTCGGCGCCGAGCGCGGCGGCTGGCGCCACGTCGAGGTGGTGGGCAGCAACCTGCTCGGCGTCCCCGGCGTCGACGGCGTGGTGCTGACCGTCCGCGACGTCACCGAGCGCCGCCGCATGGAGGAGGGCCTGCGCGCCAGCGAGGCGACCTTCCGCCGCCTCTTCGAGGACAACCCGCAGCCGATGTGGGTGCACGACGAGGCGACGCAGCGCTTCGTCGCCGTCAACGACGCCACCCTGCGCCACTACGGCTACACGCGCGCGCAGTTCCTGGCCATGACCGTCGCCGACGTCGAGGTCCGCGAGCGCCATCACCGCCGCGCCGGCGGCGACGTCATCGAGGTCGACGCCGTGCGCCACGTCGTCCCCTTCGACGGCCGGCCGGCGGTGCTGACCATGGCGCGCGACGTCACCGAGGAGCGCGCCCTGCAGGAGCAGCTCCGCCACCAGGCATTCCACGACGCGCTCACGGGACTGCCCAACCGCGTGGTGCTCACCGAGCGCGCGGCCCATGCGCTGCAGCGCACCCGCGGCCGCAGCGCCAAGCGGCCGGTGGTGATGATCCTCGACCTCGACGGGTTCAAGTCGGTCAACGACGCGGTGGGACACTCGGGCGGCGACGAGGTGATCGCCGTCGTCGCCGACCGCATCGCCGCAGCGCTGCGTCCCGGCGACACCGCGGCGCGCATGGGTGGCGACGAGTTCGCCGTCCTCCTCGAGGACGTCGCCGACGTCGACGAGGCGGTCGCCGTGGCGCACCGTCTCGTCCAGGCCATCGAGGCGCCCCACCGCACCCAGGGACGCACCGTCTCGCTGAGCGCCTGCGTCGGCATCGCACCGTGCGGCGGCGACCGCACCACGGTGCGCGACCTCCTCGGTGACGCCGACCTGGCCATGTACGTCGCCAAGGGTCGCGGTCGGGGTGCGGTGCAGGTGTTCACCGCCGACCTGCGCTCCGCCCACGACGACCGCCTGCGCATGCAGGAGCACCTCTCCCAGGCGCTGCGCCGCGGCCAGCTGCACGTCGCCTACCAGCCGCAGGTCGACGTCGCCGGGAAGCGCGTCATCGGCGCCGAGGCCCTGGTGCGCTGGACCCATCCCGAGCACGGTGTGGTGCCGCCCGACGTCTTCATCCCCATGGCCGAGCAGCTCGGCCTCATCGGCGAGATCGACCGCTACGTCCTGGAGACCGCCTGCGCCGACCTGGCGCGGTGGCGGGAGCAGGGCTTCGCCGCGCTGCGCGTGGCGGTGAACATCTCCGGCTACGACCTCGACAGCGAGTCGCTGGTCGACGACGTGCGCCGCACCCTGCTGCTGCACATGCTCGACCCCTGGCAGCTCGAGCTGGAGCTGACCGAGAGCATGGCCGTGCAGCAGCCGGAGACCGCGGTGCAGCGGCTGGAGATGCTGCGCGGCACCGGCGTGCGCATCGCCATCGACGACTTCGGCACCGGCTACTCGATGTTCAGCCGGCTTCGCGCCCTGCCCATCGACCGCCTCAAGATCGACCGCTCCTTCGTCCGCGACCTCGACTGGGACGACGACGCCGCCGCCATCGTGCAGTCGACGGTGACCATGGGCCACGCCCTGGGGCTGACGCTCATCGCCGAGGGCGTCGAGTCCGAGGAGGTGATGGAGCGCCTCCTCGACCTGGGCTGCGACAGCGCCCAGGGCTTCCACATCTGCACCCCGCTGCGCGCGCCCGAGTTCGAGACATGGCTGGCAACAACGACGTGGCGCGTGCCCGCCGCCGAGGCGGGGATGGTGGGCTGAGCCTAGGCCTCGACGACGGGGAGGTCGACGTCGACCGTCTGGCCCGCCCCCAGGTCGACCTCGCGCTCGATGCGGATGCCGCCGGGCACGAAGCCCAGCAGCCGCCAGCGCCCGGGCACGGGATAGAAGAGGAAGCGGCCCGACTCGTCGGTGCGCACCTCGGCGGTGAAGTCTCCGGAGGGGCCGATGAGCTGGACGTAGGCGCCCTCCACGGGTGCGCCGCGGCGCACCACGCGACCGTGCAGCCTCATGCGGGCGCCTCCCGCTCGATGGGGACCCCCACCAGCGAGCCGTACTCCGTCCACGACCCGTCGTAGTTCTTGACGCCGGGCAGGCCGAGCAGCTCGTGCAGCACCACCCAGGTGTGCGCCGAGCGCTCGCCGATGCGGCAGTAGGCGATCACCGGCTGGTCAGGCTGCAGCCCGGCCTGGCCGAGGTAGATCTCGCGCAGCTCCTCGGGCGACCTGAAGGTGCCGTCCTCGCGCGCCGCCCGCGACCAGGGGACGTTGCGCGCGCCGGGAACGTGCCCGTTGCGCTGCGCCTGCTCCTGGGGGAGGTGCGCCGGGGCGGCGAGCACGCCGCTGTACTCCTCGGGCGAGCGCACGTCGATCATCGCCACCTTGCCGATGCCGGCCACCACTTCGTCGCGGTAGGCGCGGATCGCCGTGTTGGCCGGCTTCGGCGTGTAGGTGGCCGCCGCCGGCGAGGGCACGTCGGCGGTCAGGTCGCGCCCTTCCAGCTCCCACTTCTTGCGCCCGCCGTCCATCAGGCGCACCGCCTCGTGGCCGTAGTACTTGAAGTACCAGTAGGCGTAGGCGGCGAACCAGTTGTTGTTGCCGCCGTAGAGGATCACCTCGTCGTTCTCGGTGATGCCGCGCTCGCCGAGGAGGCGGGCGAACTGCTCGGGCTCGACCACGTCGCGGGCGTGACGGCTCTGCAGGTCCTCGCGCCAGTTGAGCGCGACGGCGCCGGGGATGTGGCCCTTCTCGTAGGCGCTGGTGTCCTCGTCCACCTCGACGACGTGCAGCTGCGGGTCGCCGAGGCGGCGGGCCACCTCGTCAGTGGAGACGAGGATCCCGGACGGGCTGTCGACCGTCGTCATGAAGCCCTTCCTCACGGTGCGGTTGGGGACGATCCCCGCTCTCGACACTAGCAGTCGCGACCCCCGCCTGCAAATCACGCCACGGTGACGGAGCGCGCCGAGCGGCGCGAGCGCGGTCGATCAGCGTCCACAGCCAGGCGCCCGCCTCCTGCGCGTCGCGGCAGTGGGCCAGCGCCGCCCAGCGCTGCCCCGCGCTGACCCCACGGAGGGTGGCCAGGCCGAACGCGCGCTGCAGCGGCCCGGAGGACAGGCGCAGGCTCTGCAGCTTGGCGAGCGGCAGCACCACCGTGGCCGCGGTGAGCCGTCCGGTGCGTGCGTAGAGGTAGCGCTCGTCGTGCCAGGCGGCGAGGAGGTGGCGGGAGAGCGGCGCCTTGACCCAGGCCCGTCTGGGCACCCGCGACCCCGGGGGCGGCGACGGCTGGGCGTGCGGCGTGACCCGCGCCAGCAGCCAGAGCACCTGCTCGCGGGGGGCGACAGGGAGAAGGGTCCTGGAGACGATGTGGGCACCCTGGTCGGCCCGGCGCGAGACCCGCTGGCGAGCCACGTCGACGTCGAGCCGGCACCAGCCGAGCGGCCGCCAGAGCAGCGGCTCGACCAGGCGCACCGCCTGGATGCGCCCGAAGGGGATGGTCTCGTGGCGGGTCTGCAGCATGCCGCGGTCGAGGCGGAAGCCGTCGGGCGCCTCGCTGATGCGGAAGTCGAAGTCGGCGTTGAAGGCCTGGGCCACGGCGACGACGTGGAGGGCCAGCGCCGCCACCAAGCTGCCGAAGGAGAACTCCAGGGCGCGGGCGGCCCCCCCGGGGGACGCGGTGGTGGCCCACAGCAGGCCGACCACTGCCAGCAGCGGGATCAGCGTGGCGCTGCGCAAAGCGAGCGAGCCGGCCAGCCGTCCGCCGGGCACCTGGAGCAGCGGGTAGGCGGGCGGCTCGGGCGTCTCCGCGGTGAGCCCGTGGGCCAGGGCGAGGAGCTGGGAGCGGATGGCGTGGGCCTCGTCGCTGCGGACGTAGGCGAGGCGCGCCCGGTCCTGCCCCCGGCCCGCGGAGACGATGCGCACCTCGGCCACGCCCACCAGCCGGGCGGTCAGCGGCGCCACCACGTCGACCGCCTGGATGCGGGTCAGCGGCACCCGGAACGACTGCCGGCGGACCAGGCCGGTCTCGATCTGCAGGTTGCCGCCGGCGATCCGCCAACGGGTCACCAGCCAGGACACCACCGCGCCGACCACCGACAGGCAGAGCAGGGCGGCGGCCACGATCCCGGCCACGATGCGGTCGCCGGCGCGCCTCGGGTCGACGCCGTTGGCGACGAGGTTGGGCAGCACCACCAGCACCCCGAGCAGCGCGGCGCCCCCGCGCACGACCGGAGACAGCGGGCTGAGCCGCCGCCACTGCCCGTCGACGGGGAGCACCGACGGCGACGGCGCGGCGCTCACAGCCCGGTGGCCCGGGCCTCGCCGATGGCGGCCAGCCGGTCGCGCAGCCGCTCGGCGTCGTGCCGCTCCAGGCCGGGGATGCGCGCGTCGGTGGCGGCCGCCGCGGTGTGGAGCTGCACGGTGGCGATGCCGAAGGCGCGAGCCAGCGGGCCGGCGGTGACGTCGATGAGCTGCATCCGCCCGTAGGGGACGACGGTGAGGCGATGGAAGAGCAGCCCGCGCGAGACCACCAGGTCGTCCTCGCGCTCGGCGTAGCCCCAGGAGAGGTAGCGGCCGCGCTCCACCAGCCAGGCGAGCACGACGAGGACGGCTCCGAGGACCGCCTGGACGATGCCGAGCCGCTGGCCGCCCAGCGCCTCCCCGATGCCGAAGCCCACCAGGAGGAAGAGGAAGGGCACGGCCAGCAGTGCCAGCAGGGTCTGGCGCGCCCGCCAGAAGCGCGGCGAGATGCTGGTCAGCTCGATCCCTGCACCCATGTGCCGCAATGATGCCCGAGGCGGCGCGGGGGCACGGCCGGCGTTGGCCGCACCCCCCCTCAGCAGGCCTGCCAGTGCGTCCCGTCGGTGCTGCAGAAGAAGTAGGTGTGCCCGCTCCAGGTGAAGGTCGAGGTGGTCGTGCTCACCGTCGAGGCGCTCGAGGTGGTGGTCGTCGTCGTGGCCGTGGTCGTGGTGGTCGACGTCGACGCGCTGGTCGAGGTGCTGGTCGTGGCGGTGCTCGTGGTGGCGGTGCTCGTCGTCGACGTCGACGCCGTCGTGCTCGAGGTCGCCGTGCTCGTGGAGCTGCTCGATGCCGGCAGCGGCGTGTGCGGCGCGGGGCAGCCCGACGCCGACGAGCTGGTGCTCGACGACGACGTCGCCGTGTTGAGGAAGGGCATGCTGCTGAAGCCCTCCAGGGTGATCGGCCCCACCATGGGCACCGCGATCGGCTGCGACCTGTAGGTCACCGTCACCGTGACGCAGCTCGGCGCCGCCAGCGAGGGCAGCGCGTCGACGACGATGTTCGCCTTGCCGGGGTCGACCGGCGTCTGCTGCAGCTCGGTGCTGCTCACCGCGCAGAGCGGCGCCTTGTTGACCGGGACGGTGGTCATCGCCTTGCCGACCTGGTCGACGATGCTGTCGGGTGAGCCGCCCTCGCAGGTCACCGTGCCGCTGCTCGACGAGTACAGCGTCGACTCGACCGCGGCGTAGCGCGAGCCACTGCGCGCGCCGTTGCCGACCGCCTCGTTCTGGAAGTAGAGGAGTGCGCCGGCGATGATGCCGGTGAGCACGAACACCGCGACCGTGCCGACCAGGGCGAACTCGACGAGTGTCTGGCCGCGGTGGCCGCGCCGCCGGGCGCGGAGGATGTGCGCGGCGCGGTTGCCGTCAGCCGACAATGGGGGGGTTCCCTGAGCCCATCACGCCGGGCAGGTTGTAGGGGTTCTGGGTGCCGTCGATGGTGATGGTGGTGGTGCCGTCGGTGTTGAAGTCCTCGACGACGCAGGGTCCGTTGATGGTCACCGTGCCCGCCGACGTCTTCGGGTAGCCGGTGCCAGTGCCGACTCCGGCCTGCAGCATCCCGCCGGCGCTGAAGACGATGCCGACGTCCCAGTAGGCGAAGGGGTTGGGCTGGGGCAGGTTGTTGACCGTGCTGCAGGCGCCGCCCACCATGGGCATGCCGTTGCAGGGAAGCGAGGCGTTGTAGACGACGCCGTTGACCGTGACCGCCGCCCTGTCGCCGGGGTAGGCGTCGAGGCCGAAGTTGCCCGAGGTGCTGCGGTCCTGGAACAGCGCGATGTCGCGGTACACGCCTGTGCTCGGTGCCGAGAGGGTGACCGCGCCCTGGCCGCCGAGGATCAGCGAGAAGTTCGTCCCCTTGCCGTACTGCGTCGAATCCTTGTTGAACGTCGACTGGTTGTAGGAGACGACGCCCTTGAACGGGCCGCTGCTGAACAGCGAGCCGAAGGGCGCCGGCGCGCTGCCGGTGGTGCCGCCGCAGGTCGGCGAGCCGCTGTCGGTCTCCGCCGTCCCGCTGGAGGTGGTCACGCCCGACGGGTAGCAGGGCGCGCCGTTGCCGCTGCCACTGGCCGTGAAGGCGCTGCCCGACCAGGAGCCGGGCACGTTGGCAGGCAGCGGCACCGGGCTCGCCGTGGCGATCATCACGTTGGCGCCCTGGACCGTGCTCCCAGAGGGGGTGAGGATGGCCAGGCCGCCGTCGAAGCGGAAGGTGCCCGGGTAGGCGCTGCCGCCGCCGTTGGGATCGTAGACCCCGCTGCAGTCGGCGAACTGCACGTTGCCGGCGGTGACGACCACCGGGCTGCTGTACTCGCCCGGCTGCAGCACGATGGTGCCGTTGACCGCGGCCGGGACGGTGCGCGCCGTCGGCGCGGTCTCGCCGGGGCACAGGCCCTGCGTCTTGTCGGCGAAGGGATCGGGCACGCCGCCCGCCCCCGCCACCGGCATCAACGGGTCGCTGATCTGGCTCTGCTTGTTGACGATCTGGTCGTACTTGAGGGTCACCGACTGCGAGCCTGTGCCGCCGCTGCAGACCGCGGTGTTGTACGGGTCGGGCGTCGGCGGGTACTTGGGCGGGGTGTTGTTGTAGGGCGGCGTGGGGCTGGTCGAATCGCTGAAGCACCAGTCCAGCGGCCAGTTGCCGCCGGTCGTCTCCATGACTCCGTGCAGGATCAGGTTGCTGCTGTCCTTGGCGTCGACGACGTCGTCGTAGGTGGCCCCGTTGTGGCTCTGGTTCCAGGGGCCGTAGGGGACGGTGGAGTTGGCGAAGATGGTGCCGTAGACGTTGAAGCTGCCGGTGCCGCCGCCCAGCACCTCGTGCGGCATCACCTGGTTGAGGGCGACGATGGCCACGCTCTGCCCGTTGCCGGGGTTGAGCACTGACTTCGCCGAGGCGGCACTGCTCAGCGAGTGCACGCCCACCACCTGGGCCACGAAGGGCTGCCACGAGGGCTGCACCCTGACGCTCACGCCGCAGGCGTTGGCCGGCGGGTAGTCGGCGGTGTCGGTCACCGCGTACGCCGCGCCCTGGGCGTTGGTGATGGTGGCGCCCGTCTTGTCGAGGTAGACGCCGCTCCAGCTCGAGCTCACCGCCGCCGAGTTCTGGTCGATGACATCCTGAACCGCGTTGAACACGGCGGCGTTGGTGGGTGGCTGGGCGGTGCCCTGGCAGACGCCCTTGACGGCGCTGGTGCCGGCCACGGCGGCGAAGTCGGCGGCGTTCTGGGCGCGGCGCATCTGCACCATCCCGTAGCCCCCGTCGACGGCGACGGCGACCATGGCCACCACCACGAAGGCGCCCAGGGCGAAGAGCACGACCACCTGGCCGCGCTGCCGGGCGCGGCGCTGGCGACGGCGGCGCGTCACGGCGTCGCCCCCGCCTGCGCCTGCACCGCGATCCTGCTGACCAGCGGCAGCACCGCCAGGACAGGGTGGACCACGTGCACCACCTCGATTGGCTGCAGAGCGCGACTGCCCACCGTCTTGGTGATCCACACGCAGCCGGCACCGGCGGCACAGCCGGACTGGCTGGTCGCGCCGGTGTAGCAGCTGCCGCACCCCTCCTCCTCGTTGACGGCGAGCACCGCGTCGGCGAGCTCGGTGGACAGCGCGACGTTGGCGTTGGCGCTGACGTCGTTGGCGGCGGCGATGGCGCCGGCGCGGGCCGCGCCGGTGAGCCCGATGGAGCTGTTCATCGCCGACGACGCGCTGAAGCACACGGCGATGAGGAGCATGAACAGCGGGAGTGCGACGGCGAACTCGACCATCGACTGCCCGCGGGTGGACGTGCGCCGTCCACGAAGAGGAGATCCCCGCCTGGGTGACGAAGGGTGCACGAGAAGTTCCCACGGACACCCGGGTGTGCGACCAGGGAGTCCGGTTTGCGGCTGCCTGGCCGCATTCTGGACGGCGGCGACACGGACGATCAGTGACGAACCGGTCGCATTCCGCCGAATGTCACCAAGATCGATGCACGCCGCCGAGGGCGCACCGCGGCGCGGGTCACGGGGCGGTTGCGTCCCGCGACCGCGTCACCACATGTGACGCTAGCAGCCGTCCCCCGCCTCGTCCACGAAGTACGTCTCGCAGGCGAGGTCGAGCAGGTCGCCGGTGAGCTGCACCGGACGGCCCTGGTAGCGCGCCGCGTGCACCGCATGGTTGAGCAGGTCGCGCGGGTGCGCGCCGTGCAGCGCGCGGCCGGTGGTGCGGTAGTGGCGGTCCATGAGGTCGTCGATCACCGCCATCTCGTAGGGCACCTTCTCGCGGGCGCAGAGCCGGCGCCAGATCTCGCGGTAGTCGTCCTCGGAGGGGTTGGGGACGTGCACCTTGAAGCGCACCCGGCGCAGGAAGGCCTCGTCGACCAGGTCGCCGGGACGGAGGTTGGTGGAGAGGATCAGCAGGTTGGTGAACGGCACCGCCACCGAGGTGCCCGCGCGCGCGATGTTGAGGTAGTCGACCCCCTTCTCCAGGGGGACGATGAGCCGGTTGAGCAGGTCGCGCGGCGGCATGTGCTGCTGGCGTCCGAAGTCGTCGACGAGGAAGAGGCCGCCGTTGGCCTTGAGCTGCAGCGAGGCCTCGTAGAAGCCCAGTGTCTTGTCGAAGCCGAGGTCGAGCATCTGCGGCTGCAGCTCGCCGCCCACCTTGACGACCGGGCGCTCGGTCAGGATCCAGCGGGCGTCGTGCGGAGGCACCTCGCGCTCCACCGGGCGGTGGTGGATGGGGTCGAAGAAGCGGATGACCTCGCCGTGCACGTAGAGGGCGCGGGGCACGAAGAGCGGCTGGCCGAGGATGCGGGCGCAGGCCTCGGCGATGCTCGTCTTGCCGTTGCCCGGCGGCCCGTAGAGGAAGATCGCCTGGCGCGCGCTGAGCGCCGGGCCCAGCCGGTCGAGCAGCGAGTCGGGCAGCACCAGGTGAGCGAAGGCGGCGGACAGCATCTGCCGGTCGACGCTGAGGTCGATGCGGGCCTGGTGGCGGGCCACCGCGCTGTAGACCTCGACGGGCACGGGGGCGGGCCCGGCGTACTGGTTGAGCTCGATCAGCTCGCGGGCGCGCTCCCGGCCCGCGGTGGAGATGAGGTACTGCATCCCCGCGGCGAGGGGCTCGCCGGGGCCGGTCACCGCCGCCCGCATGCCGGTGGAGCCGCAGTAGCCCTCGTCGGAGAGGAACTTCAGCACCCCCTCCACGATGGGGAAGGGCAGGCAGGTGTGCTGGGCCAGGTCGCGCCCCAGCATCCCGCCGTTGAAGTAGAGGACCTTGAGCACCAGGTCGCAGACGAAGCTGAAGGGCAGGCCAGCCTCTTCGGCCGTCCGCGGGACGGGTGGGAAGGCGATGGGGGTGGGCAGGGATGTGGTCGCTGCGGCCATCCCGGGCAGTGTCACACCCCGTCTGCGGGGTGTCTCATGTGGGCACAGGGCTGTCATGCATCCGTGCCGGGAACGCTGGCGCCCCGTGGCGGGACCCCTTCTGCTACGGTGCCGTGCACCATGCCCCCCTCCTCCACCGTCCCCATCGACGAGGGCCCCCGCGACCGCCGCCGCGTCGGCCCCTTCTGGCTCGAGGAGGGGACCGGGCTGGTCCTCGCCGGCGCCGCGATCCTGCTCGTCTTCGCCGTCCTCTACGTGATCGCGACGCTCAACCGTCCCCACTGAGCGGCTGAGGCCGTAACGCCGGGGCCGCCACCCCGTTCCACGCTCGTGCGCGGCTCAGTCCGCCGCGGCGCATGACCCTATGAGCCAGCGCTCCACCGCCAGAGGCAGCCGCGCCACCACCGTCAACGGCAGGCGGCGCCGCAGCAGCCTCCACACCCGCACCGGCCTCCGCCACCGCCGTGGCGTGCGCATCGTCCTCTTCGTCCTGGCCGCCCTCTGCGGGCTGGGCCTGGTGGGCGTGGCGGTGGTCTACGCGGAGTACGAGAACCTCAAGAGCCAGCTGCCCGACGCCGCCACCCTGGCGGCCATGGAGCCGTCCACCGACTCCCACGTCTACGCCGCCGACGGCACGCTGATCGGGGTGCTGCACAACAGCGACTACCGCCACGTCCACGTCCCCCTCGCCGGCGTCTCGCGCTGGGCCAAGCTGGCCACCATCGACGTCGAGGACCGGCACTTCTACCAGAACAGCTCCTGGGACCTGCCCCGCATCATCAAGGCGGCCTACGACAACCTGCGCGGCTCGGCCAACGCCGGCGGCGCCTCGACCATCACCGAGCAGCTCGCCAAGATCTCCTTCCTCTCTCCCGAGCGATCGCTCGACCGCAAGATCAAGCAGGTCATCCTCGGCGCCGAGATCGAGGGGGAGTTCACCAAGGACCAGATCCTGGAGATGTACCTCAACCGCATCGCGTACGGGAACCACGCGATCGGCATCGAGACGGCGGCGGAGGTGTTCTTCCAGAAGAGCGCCAAGGACCTCGACCTCGCCGAGGCCTCGATGCTGGCGGGCCTGCCCAACTCGCCGACCAGCTACAACCCGCTCAACCACGACCCCGGGGTGGCGGTGAACCCGCTGGCCAAGACGCGGCAGCAGGTGGTGCTGCAGGCCATGGTGAGCACGGGCGACATCACCCAGCAGCAGGCCGACGCAGCCTATGCGGAGCCGCTGACGTATCACTACTGGTACGAGTCCGAGCCCAGCGTGTACCCCAACTTCATGCAGTTCGTGCGCGACTGGCTGGACAGCAAGTACGGCGACGCCTACATCAAGCCGGGCGGCTGGGACATCCACACCACCATCGACCCCGCCAAGGAGAAGATGGCCGAGGACTCGCTGTCGAACGGCGTCAAGGCGATCGCCGGCCAGTACAACGCGCACGACGGCGCGCTGGTGAGCATCGACCCCACCAACGGGCACGTGCTGGCGATGATCGGCACGGCGGATCCCAACGACGCGGTGATCAACGGGCGCAACCTCGCCTACGAGCCGCGCCAGCCGGGGTCGACGATCAAGCTGTTCACCTACACCGCGGCCATCGCCTCGCGCCAGTTCACCATGACCTCGCCGATCCTCGACGCGCCCATCTCGCTGGGGCAGCCGGGGCAGAGCCCGTACTCGCCGCACAACTACGACAACAGCTACCACGGGGTCTGCCAGCTGCAGCAGTGCCTGGGCAACTCGTTCAACGTCCCCGCCGTGAAGGTGGAGGTGAAGACGGGCATCCCCTTCATCACCGACCTGGAGATCGCCGCGGGGCTGAAGTCGCTGGCCGTCCCCGGCAACCGGCCCTGCTCGGTGTGCTACGCGGCAACCCTGGGCGGCATCACCACCGGCCTCACCCCGCTGGAGCTCGCCGACGGCGTGGCCACCATCGCCGACGGCGGCGTCCATCACGACCCCACCCCCGTGAGCACGATCGTCGAGCACGCCACCGGCAAGACGGTGTTCGCCGACGACCCGGCCAGGACCGGCGTGCAGGTGATCCCGCGAGACGTCGCCTTCATCATGAGCGAGATCACCAGCGACGACCGCAACCGCTACCGCGAGTTCGGCCCCAACGGCCCGCTCACCCTCAGCGACCGGCGCGTCTCCGCCAAGACCGGCACCACCGAGGAGTTCGTGCTCAACTGGACGGTGGGCTGGACGCAGAACCTGGTTGGTGTCGTGGTTGTCGGAAACCCGTGGGCCAGCTGCCTCAACCCCGCCGACACCGGCAAGCTGGCGGCCACCCTCACCCGCCAGCACAGCCAGTACGACACCAGCTATCCCTTCGACGCCGCGCAGATCAAGGGCTACGGCCTCACCCCGCTCAACGGCGAGTGCGGCCCGCTGACCGGCTCGACCGGCGTCACCGGCGCCGCGCCGATCTGGCACAACTACATGGCGGCGGCGACCAAGAACGACCCCAAGACCTGGTACACCAAGCCGGCCGACGTGATCGCCCAGGGCAGCGGCGACGACGCCAACTTCTTCCTCCCCGGCACCGAGAACACCAACTGCTTCTACTACGCGCCGCAGCCCGACCCCAACAACTCCTGCCAGTACGGGGGGACGGCGCCGCCGACGCCGAAGCCCTCGCCCAGCGCCCCCGCCTCCCCGGTGCCGGGAACGCCGGCTCCGGCCACCCCGCCGCCCGGCCCCCCGGTCCCGCCGACCCAGAAGCCGCACCCCTAGACTCCGCCGGATGACCTCGCCTGCGGCCCCCGGGAGCGACGAGCCGCAGCTGCCCGCCGGCCCTCCCCCGATCGTGCTGGCGGTCGCCCTCGACCTGGTCACCCGCTACCGGCTGCGCCTCACCGACCCGCGCGACGGGCGCCTCGGGCTGCTGGGGGGCGACGCGTACCTGCTCGGCGCCGCCTCCTGGACAGGCCGCCGCGCCGCCTTCGTCGGCTTCTATCGCGCACCCGATGACCCCGAGGCCGCGGCGCGCGACCTGGAGGCGCGGATGCGCGCGGCGGAGGCCTGGGGCAACGAGCGGCTCGGGGCGCAGGGCGCGCAGCGCTGCGACGTGCTGCTCGTCGCGCTGGGGCGGCCCGGGCGGCCGGGGAGCGTGGTCTCGGGCCTGGGCGGCGTGCAGGTCGGCGCGCTGTCCGTCGACGAGGCGACCGGCGAGGTGCAGGTGCTCGCGCCCGTGCCGCCCAGGGTGCCGGGCGCCGGGGAGGTGCGCGCCCATGCCCGCGCCGTGCTGCAGGGACGCCCCACCCCGACGCTGGCGGCTGTCGACCTCGCCGAGCGGCAGACGGTCGCCGGCGGCTACGCGCAGCCGGCCCGCCGGGCGCTGGCCGCGCAGACCGTGGTGACCTACTCGCTGATCGCGGTCTTCGTCGTCGTCTGGCTGCTGGAGAACACGCTGCGCCCGCCCGCCGGCAGCGAGCCGGTGGAGGTGGCCATGGGCGCGCTGGCCAACACCGGTCCGCAGTCGCACGACTGGTGGCGCTACGTCAGCAACGGCTTCCTCCACCTCGCCCACACGCCCATCCACATCCTCTTCAACGGCTTCGCCATGCTCTACATCGGCCGCCTCGTCGAGCAGCTCTACGGGCGGCTGGTGCTGCTCGGCGTCTTCCTGGTGACGGTGGTGACGGGCGGGCTGCTGTGGGTCGGCGCCACCTCGGCGGGCGCGTCGTCGGCGGGCGTGAGCATGGGCGCGTCCGGCGGGATCATGGGGCTGATCGGGCTGCTGGTGGTGCTGGGCCGCGTGCAGGGCCGCGACGTGCCCGTCGGAGTTGTGGCCAGCATCCGCCAGTACGCGCTGAGCATCGTGGTGCTCAATGTCATCACCGGCTTCGTCCTGGCCGGCTCGATCAACAACTTCGCCCACGCCGGCGGCTTCCTGGGCGGGGCGCTGCTGGGCCTCTGGCTGCCGCCGCGCGCCTCGGTCGGCGGCCGCGAGCTGCGCGCCTGGGAGCGGGCGGTGCTGGGGGCGGTGATCGCCGTCGGCGTCCTGGCCCTGGGCTTCGCCGCCCAGCACGCCTGGTCGCAGCTCACCGCAGCTCCGGTGATCCCGGGGATCCCCCAGATCCAGACCTAGACGGTCGACTATGACGCGACTTGACACGCCGCGTCGCGACTGGGCATACTGGGCCGCGGAAGCTGTCCTTTTTCCCTTCCTCCGGCTCTTCCCCTCCAACCGGGGAGGTCCTTCCCACGAGGGGCCTCCCTTTTTTCGCGCCTCCGGCGGGCTACCCTGCGGCGTGCTGCGTCGCCCCCGCGCGAGCCCAGAGACCCTCCAGGTCGTAGAAGGTCCTCTCCCCCGGCAGGAACACGTGCGCGATCACCGAGTCGAAGTCGAGGCAGGCCCACGACGCGTCGCGCAGCCCGGCGACGTTGAGCGGCCGGATGCCGTTGTCGCGCGCCTCCTGCTCGATATTGTCAACGATGGCACGAACCTGCCGGTCGGTGTCGCCCTCGCAGATGACGAAGAAGTCGGCGATGGTCGTCCTGCCGCGGAGGTCGAGGATGACCACCTCGCGCGCCTTCTTGTCGGCGGCTGCATTGGCGATGAGATCGGCCAGCTCGGTGGGGGTCATCCGTTCCGCATTATCACACGGGGTCCTGGGCCACGCGGTACAGCCCGCGCTCGCGGATGAGCCGCTCCACGGCGGGCGAAACCATGCCCTCCAGGGGCTCTCCGCCGGCCACCCGGCGGCGGATCTCGGTGGCGCTGACGGGCGGCGAGTCGACGTGGATGAGCCGGGTGCGCGCGGGCTCAAAGCCGAGGCGCGCGGCCTCCCCGGCGTCGAGCGGCGGCACGCCGGTGCGGTTGACCAGGACGAAGCGCGCGCGGCCCAGCAGCTCGGCGCTGCGGTGCCAGGTGCCGATCTCGCGGGCCGCGTCGGCGCCGAGGGTGAGCCAGAACTCCACGCCGGGGTGGGCGCGCTCCAGCTCGGCGAGGCTGTCGATGGTGTACGAGGGTCCGCTGCGCCGCGCCTCCTCCTCGACGACGCGCACACCGGGATGGCCCTCCGCGGCCGCTCGGACCATGGCCAGCCGGTCGTCGACCGAGGCGTGGGCGGGGCGGCGGTGCGGCGGCAGCGCGGTGGGCAGCAGCCACGCCTCCTCCGCGTCGACGCTGCGGCGCACCTGCTCCAGGATGGCGAGGTGCCCGGTGTGGATGGGGTCGAAGGTGCCGCCGAGGACGGCGACCCGGCGCGGCCGGGCCGTCACCGCGCGACGTCCTCGTCGCTCCAGTCGAACTCCACCTCGCCGATGCGCACCGTGTCGCCCTCGGCCGCCCCGGCCCGGCGCAGGGCCTCGTCGACCCCGGCCTGGCGGAGGCGGCGCTGCAGGCGGGCGACGGCCTCCTCGCTGCCGAGGTCGGTCATGGCCACGCTGCGCTCCACCTCGCGTCCGCGGACCACGTACACCTCGCCGTCGCGCTCGACGCTGAACTCGCCGAGCCCGCGCCGGCGCTGCCGGTAGACGCGCTCCGGCGGCGGCGACTGCGCGGCCGCGGCGGCGCGCTCCGACGCCTCCCGCGCGCGCTCCGCGGCGACGCGCTCGGCCGCGGCGGCGAGCAGGTCCCGAGTGCCCTCGCCGGTGGCGGCGGCGATCGCGAAGGCACCGGGCAGCGCGCCGGCCGCCAGCTCGGCGGCGACGGCCGCGCCCTCGGGGACGTCGACCTTGTTGAGCGCCACCAGCGCCGGCTTGCCCGCCAGGGTGGCGCTGAAGGCGCGCAGCTCCTCGCCGACCTGGCGCAGCGCCTCGGTCACGCCGTCGCCCCCGAGGGTGGCGTCGACGACGTGGACGAGCACCCGGGTCCGCTCCAGGTGGCGGAGGAAGTCGAGCCCGAGCCCGGCACCGTGCGAGGCGCCCTCGATGAGCCCCGGGACGTCGGCGATCACCACGGTGCGCCCACCCTCCAGCTCGGCCACGCCCAGGTTGGGCTGCAGCGTGGTGAAGGGGTACGCGGCGATCTTGGGGTGGGCGCCGGTGAGCGCGGCGAGCAGGGTCGACTTGCCGGCGTTGGGCAGGCCCACCAGGCCGATGTCGGCGATGAGCTTCAGCTCGAGGTGGACGCGGCGCTGCTCGCCGGGCTCGCCCAGCTCGCCGATGCGCGGCGCCTGGCGCGTCGACGAGGTGAAGCGGGTGTTGCCCCGCCCACCCCGCCCCCCGGCGGCGACGACCACCTCGGCGCCGGGATGGTCGAGGTCGGCGAGCTGGGCGCCGGTGGCGGCGTCGGTCACCACCGTGCCAGGGGGCACGGGGAGGACGAGGTCGGCGCCGCGCCGTCCCGTCTTCAGGGCGGCGGCGCCGTCGCCGCCGGGCGGGGCGCTGAAGCTGCGCCGGTCGCGGTAGGCGCCGAGGGTGGCCACGCTGGGGTCGGCGCGGACGAGGACGCTGGCCCCGGCGCCGCCGTCCCCGCCGTCGGGACCGCCCTGGGGCACGAACTTCTCGCGGCGGAAGCTCACCGCGCCGCGGCCGCCCTTGCCGGCGGCCACGCTGAGGGTGACCTCGTCGAGGAAGAGGCTCAGCTGCTGGCGGGCTCGCCGGCCAGCCGGGCCTGGGGCAGGGCGAGGACGTTCACCCGGGTGCGGTCGTGGCCGGTCTGGTCGAAGGCGACCGTGCCGCTGCGCAGGGCGAAGAGGGTGTGGTCGCGGCCGACGCCGACGTTCTCGCCGGGGAGTATCTTGGTGCCGCGCTGGCGGACGAGGATCGTGCCGGCGAGGACGAGCTGGCCGCTGCCGCGCTTCAGGCCGAGGCGCTGGCCGCGGGAGTCGCGGCCGTTCCTGCTGCTGCCGCCGCCTTTCTTGTGGGCCATGGGTCAGGACTCCGAGTCGCCGCTGTCGGCGGCAGTGTCGTCAGGGTCGGGAGCGTCTTTCTTGGCGCGTGTCCGGGGCGCGCGCTTCTTCGGGGCCGGCGCCTCCGCCACGGTGTCCGCCGCGGCTTCGGTCGCTGCGTCCGTGGTTGCCTCAGGAGCCTCGCCGGTGCCCCAGGCCTCCGGGGCCTCGGCGGCCTCCGTGGCGGGAGCTTCGGCGGCCGGGGCCTTGGCGCGGGAGCGCGAGCGGACGGGCTTCTCGGCGGCGGGCGCCTCGGCGGCGGGCGCGGCCTTCTTCTTCTCCGCCGCCTTGGGCTTGGGCAGCGGCTCGCCCGCGGCCAGCACCGCCTCGACGCGCAGCTCGGTCAGGGAGCTGCGGTGGCCGTGGGTGCGGCGGTAGTGCTTCTTGGGCTTGAACTTGAAGACGCGGATCTTGGCGCCCCTGCGGTGCGACACCACGACGGCGGCGACGCGGACGCCGTCGACCACGGGGGTGCCCACCTGGGTGCCGTCGTCGCTGGCCACCAGGACCACGGGCTCGAGGGCGACGACGCTGCCCACCTCGGCGGCGAGGCGGTCGACGACCAGGCGGTCGCCGGGGCTGACCCGGTACTGGTGGCCGCTCTGCTGCAGGATGGCGTACATGCGTGACTTCAGTGCGAGGAAGGTGGATCGGGAGCCTCGGGCAGGCGCGGTGAAACCGCAGCCCGGGCCCGGGCGCGAACCGGCAGGATAGCAGACCCCGGGCTACGGCTTGCGCGTGGGACTCGGCTTCGGCGTCGGCGACGGTGGGGCGGGCGTCGGCGTGGGCGCGTTGAAGGTCACCGGCGCGGTGTCGCCCAGGTTGATGACGGCGCCGTCGGCGTCGGTCAGCTGCGCGGTCACCGCGTAGCGGCCGCCGAGGGCGGTGGGCAGCACCTTGGCGCTGAAGACGATGGTCAGCGCGCCGGGTCGCGCCGACGACGAGCCTGGCAGGGTCCAGCCGCCGTAGTAGACGATCAGCGCGCCGTTGATCGGGTCCACCGGGTTGCTGCGCGTGTAGTTGCCTTCCAGGTGCTCGGTCTTGTTGAAGGTCAGCCCGCTGGGCAGGGTGACCAGGATGCCGACGCCGGCCGCCGGCCCGCTGCCGCGGTTGATGACGCTGACGTGGTAGTGCACCAGGTCGCCGCGCTTCACCGTCGTCTCGTCGACGGCGATCGCCATGGTCAGGTCGGAGGACGACTGCATGTGCAGCGCCGCACCCTTGCCGACCACCTCGTCGTTGCCGTCACTGAAGACGTGGGGCACCACCGAGTAGTCGCCGGGGGAGCCCGCCGCCTTGGCGGTGAAGGAGATCGTCAGGGTGGCGTGGGCGGGCGTGCCGTCGGCGTTGATGCCGGGAGCGCCCATCGTCCACTGTCCCCAGAGCGGCTCGTTGCTGTTGACCGCCGGGTCGGACGGCTGGGTCCGCGTGGTGGTGGCGCTGGCGTCGACGCCGGTGGTCGAGGCGTAGCGGAACTGGGCGGGCAGGTCGACGCGCACGGTCACGGAGGTGGCCTGCCCCGGGCCCTGGTTGGTGACCAGGACGGTGAAGGGCACCGAGTCCCCGGGGCGCACCGTGCTCAGGTCGACGTCGCTCGTCGTCTTGGTGGTGATGTCGGCGCTGGACGACCCGCAGGCGGTGGCCAGCGCGGCGACGGGAAGGACGGCGAGAGCGGCCAGCAGCGAGGCAGCCCGGCGCGACCGGACCATGGGCGTCGCGTTCAGACGCGCTGGGGGGCTCGGACCGTGGTGAGCGGCCGCCGCACCGGACGCGGCGGCGCCAGCGGCACGTCGGGCGCGGCCGGCAGCGGCAGCGTGTACCCCGCCTCGGCGAGGAGGCGGAGGGCCATGGCGACGTCGAGCCCGACCACGGTGTCGACCCGGCCGCCGACGGCCTCGACGAAGTCGCTCGCCCCGCCCTGGATGGCGTAGCCGCCCGCCTTGTCGAGGGGCTCGCCCGAGGCCACGTAGGCCTCCAGGTCGGCGTCGCCGAACTGGCGCATGCGCACGGCGGAGCGGCTCACGCCGAGCGCCTCCGCACCCTCGGGGGCGGCGATGGCGCAGATGCCGGTCAGCACGGTGTGGCGGCTGCCGCGGAGCTGGGTGAGCATGTCGCGCGCCCGCTGCGGGGTGCCCGGCTTGCCCAGCGGGCCGCGCGGGCCGATGACCATGGTGTCGGCGCCGATGACGAAGGTGCCGGCGGGCTGCTCCCGGGCCACCGCCAGCGCCTTCTGCCGGGCGAGCAGCTGGACCGCGAGGTCGGCGCACATCCCCGGCGGGGGGGCCTGGTCCTCCGGCGGCACCACCACGGTGAAGCGGATGCCGACGCGCGCCAGCAGCTCACGGCGGCGGGGGCTCGACGAGGCGAGGACGATCCGCGTCATGGACGCGCGGCGGACAGCGACGGGGAAGCAGGCATCGTGTACCAGGGGACGAAATGGCGTCTCCCGACCCCGAGGCCGGGAAGCGGCCCCGGCGCAGCCACGTGTGACGCAGCCGGGTGCAGCCCAATCGTACCAACTCTCGGGGTTTTCGTCAGTGTGCGGCTGAACGCTCAGCTAGCGTGATGCGAGAACAGTCAGAACAATCGCAGCGATCGCAGCAGCACAAGCCACGCCGGACAGGTGCAGCGTCTTGCCATGCAACGCTCGCAGCGCCACGCGCACGACACCTCCGTACAGGGCGACGCCCACCAGCGTCAGCGCCGCCGCCGCGGCGGCAGGGAGCCCGGACCACCCGGGCGGCGCCAGCAGCACCGTGGCGACCATCGCCGGGACGGCGAGGAGCAGCGCGCGGAGGAGGACGGGCACGGTCGCCTCGTCCGGCTCGGCGAGCCCGGGGACGGCGAGCAGGATGGCGGCGGCGGCGAGGGCGCGCCCGGCGGTGAGGCGCGGGCCGGGCAGGCCGACCACCACAGGGAAGGCGAGCGTCGCGGCCTGGGCGGCCACCACCAGCAGGGGGACGCACGCCGCCAGGGCGGCGGCGATCCGCGATCGCGGCCAGCGGGGCACGGTGCCGAGGGCCACGCCGCCACCGGCGAGGAGGACCACCGCGAGCACGTTGGTCGGGGCGTCGCCGGGCGCCGGGAGCTCCAGGGCGGGCGACTGCGGCAGCGGCACGAGCGCGGCCGCGAAGAGAAGCAGGGCGGCGGCGGCGAAGGCCGCGGGCGTCCATCCGTTGTCGACCGGCCGCCGGCGGCCGCCGAACCCGGCCGCCAGCGCCGCCCCGCCCGCCGCCGCGCAGGCGAAGAGGCCACCCGGGAAGAGGGTGACGGCGACGACCGCTGCGAACAGCCCGAGCGCGTCCATCAGATGCTCACCCCGAAGACGTGCTGGGCGACGGGGGCGGGGGCCAGGCCGAGCCCGAAGAGCGCGGCGACGACCACCCAGGCGAGGGCGCGGCCGCCCACCCCCGCGGGCGGGGTGTCCGGCGCCGGCTCGGCCCCCCGGCCGGCCAGGCCCCGCACGGCCACCGCCGTGAGCACGGCCACGGCGACGTAGGCGGGCGTGCTCACCCGGTTGCCCGCGGCGCTGAACGCCTGGAGGCAGAGGAAGCGACCCCAGAACCCGGGCAGCGGCGGCACGGTCAGCAGGCTGAGCCAGGCCATGCGGCGCTGCCGCTCCAGCCCGGGCCGCGCCGGGTTGAGGAGCACGGGCGCCGCGCAGAGGTGGGAGAGGACGATGAGGTAGCCGCCGAGCTGGGCGGGCGGGTGCAGCGTGCCGAGCGCGGCGGCGGCCAGGGCCAAGTCGGCGATGAGCACGCGACCGTAGGCGCTCGACCGGTCGCGGAGCGCCTGGACGGCGTTGAAGAGCGCGGTGACCAGGCCCAGGCCGAGCAGGCTGTTGGCCAGCGGGGTGCGGGTGCCCAGGGGCTCCAGGGGCAGGAGCTGCCCGGCGGTGAAGAGGACGGCCGGCGCCAGCAGCAGGGCCCAGGGGGCGACGTCGGCGCCGCGCAGCGCCGTGACCGCCGCCGAGGCCCAGCCGCCCAGGGGCACGATCGCCAGCAGAGCGCAGATCCCGCCGGCCAGGAGGCCGCCCGCCAGCGCGGTGCGCGTGTCGATCGCCGGGCCCGCCCGGGGGACGAAGGCCGCAGCGGCGAGCAGGGCGGCGGCGCCGAGGCCCGCGACGCGCCCGGCGGCGAGCGAGGCGCGCCCGGGCGTGGCCGCGATCCAGCGCGCGGCGACGGCGGCGACCGCCACCGCCACCGCGACGCTCCAGATGATCGGCACCGTGGCCGCGAGCACCACCACCACGGCGGCGCCGGCGACCGCGGCGGCGACCACCTCGCCCCCCTCCAGCCGTGGGGCCAGGGCGAAGGTGGCGGCCAGGGCCAGGCCGGCGCCGACGAGCAGCCCGACGGCGGGGTGGCCCAGGGTGAGGCTGGCTCCGTAGCCGGCGCTGCTTGTGGGGCCGGGCCAGCTGTCGGACACGCTCGCCGCCAGGCCGAGCAGCCCGGCCACGGCGGGGGCCAGCCAGACCAGGCGGCGGCGGCGGACCAGGGGGAGCAGCGCCGCGGCGAGAAAGCCGCAGGCGGCCCAGACGCCTGCGTAGACGACCGGGGTCACGAGGCGGGCTCCGAGTGCTGGGCCGCCTGCCGCAGGACGCGACGGTGACGCCCGGTCAGCCACCCGGCGGCGGCCGCCGCCACCGGGGCGAGGCCGGCGGCCGCGGTCGCCTCCGGCAGCGCGCCGGGCCCGGCTTCGAGGAGCCAGCTGGTGGAGGCGGCGAGACCCAGGACCGCCGCGCCGATGGCCAGGTCCTGCACCGAGCGGGCGCGCAGCAGCCGCAGGCAGCCGGCGAACCAGGCGTAGGCCGCGGCGAAGACCGCGCCGTGCGCGGTGGCCTCACCGCCGACCTGGACGTTGAGGCTGACCCACGAGGCGGCGGGGAGGGCGAGCGCCGCCCCGACGGCGCGCAGGCTGCGCGGCCCGAAGAGCGCCGCGGGTGGCGCCACCACCGGCACTGCGGGGTCGAGGCCCGGGACCCAGCGCAGAGCGCCGGCGGCCCGCAGGGCCAGCGTCCCGCTGAGCGCGGCGGCAACCCCGGCGACCAGCGGCACCAGCGCGGCCGGCCCACCGCCCACCTGCGCCGCCGCCGGGGCCAGGCCCAGCCCGACGGCGACGGCGGCGATGCGGAGGGCGCGACGGCCGTCGACCATGGCGGCGACCACGCCGGCGAAGAAGCCGAGGGTGGCGATCAGGGCCTGGCTCACCGGCTCACCGGAAGATGAAGAGGCAGGCGATGGCGCCGGCCACCACGAGGGCCAGCCCGGGCTGCTCGGTGAGCCAGCCGTCGATCGCCGCCAGCCCTCGGGTGGCCCGCCCGGCGTTGCGCACCACGAAGGTGCGTCCTGGTATGCCGGCCGCCAGGGTGGGCGGCGCGGCAGGTCGGGGCAGAGCCTCCCGTGGTGCCGCCCTGCGCCGCTCCGCGAGAGCCGACGCCGACCAGGCGGTCGCCAGGGCGACGAGGCTGGCCAGGGTCAGGTAGCCGCCGGCCCAGGCGGCGCCGGGCAGGCGCGTGGTGGCGACGTCGATCGCGCCCTGCAGCGGGCCGGCGGTGTCGGCGACACGCTCGACGTACGCGCTCTGCACCAGGCCGGGCAGCAGCGCCGCGAGGAACCCGGCGCCGAGCACCAGCACGGCATCGGCCCGGGGACCGCGATGCCGGCCGCTCGGCGGGGCGGCGGCCAGCGCCGCTCGGGCCGACATCGCCGCCGCGGAGGCGCTGACCACGGCTGCGACACCCAGGAGGATGGCCACCGTCGAGGTGGCGAAGCCGGAGGCGGCGACCGACCCCGTCCCCAGCAGCACGGCGGCCGTCCCGTAGCCGACGGGGAGGCCGCCCATCGCCGCCAGGGCGAGCGCCCGCACCCAGGCGGCGGCGCGACCCGAGCCCTCGTCGCCGCCCACACCCCAGGCCGGCGCCGCCGCCAGGCCGAGGATCAGCGCCAGCGACAGCGCCGCCATCCCCGACAGCGCGGCGGGCGTGCCCACACCCGCCAGCGCGATCAGCTCCCCCGCCATGGCCACGGCCAGCCCCCGACCCGCCGCGGCCGGGACGCGCCAGGCCTGCGCCGCGCGCGCCGCGCCGAGCAGCGCCGCCGCCAGGCCGCCGGCGACGAGCAGGTCGGCCACGCCGGTGGCCAGCTGCGTCCCGGTCACCTGCACGAGGCGCAGGAGAACCAGCAGCCCGCAGGGGATGGCGCCGATCGGCAGCCACGCCGTGCTGGCCGCGCGACCGGCGCGCCCGGGAAGCGCGGCGGGGGCCAGCAGCCGCATCGCGCCGGTGAACGCCCAGGGCCCGGCCAGCCCCCACCCGACGGCCGTGGCCGGGATGGCGCTGAAGTCGGACGTCTGCAGCGAGCTCTGCAGCGACACCGCCGCGACCAGGAGCCCGATGCTCGACCCGCTCTGGATGGCGAAGGCGATGCGGGCGCGCAGTCGCAGCCGCGGCACGGCGCCCGCGGCGAGCAGGAGCGCACCGACGTTGGCGATCTCGACGCCGCCGAAGAGCAGCACCGCGTTGCCCGCCAGCGCGGCCACGAAGGTTCCTGCCAGACACAGCAGCAACGCGGCGCGCTCCAGCGGCTGCCGCCGCCGCTCGGCGAGCGCCAGCAGGGCGATCCCCGCGGCGAGCAGGCAGATCACCAGCGCCGCGGGATCGGCGCGCGCCACCAGCGACACGCCGGGAGCGAACTCGCCGAGGTTGCGCTCCACGCGCGCCGAGGGAAGGATCAGGGTTGCGTCGCTGAGCAGGAGACCGCCGGCGGCGCCGACCCCGAGCATGGCGATCGCCCGAGCGCCGCGCGACATCCGCCGCGGCAGCAGGTAGCAGGCCAGCGCGGCCACGAAGAGCAGGCCGGGGGCGACGAAGAGTCGCAGCCCGGGCGTCATCCGCAGCGGGTCAGGAGGACGCCGCCCGTCCCGAGCGACCGAAGCTCTGCAGCCCCACCTCCTCGGCGCAGTAGGGACAGACGTGCCAGCCGAGCCTGAGCCACTTGCCGCAGGACGTGCAGCGCCGGGCGAACTGGGTGCGGCAGTAGGGACAGATGACGAAGTCCTGCTCGATCTCTCGGCCGCACTTGGGACAGGGGCGCACCGTCGGCGTCTCGACGATCTCCTCCTCGGTGAGCGCCTGCTCCTCGAGCTGCAGGGCTCGCTCCTCGTCGAGAGTCCGCGGCGGGCGGATGATCAGGTACAGCAGCAGCCCGAGGAACGGCAGCAGGAGTCCGATCAGCCCGGCAAAGGCGGCGAACACCCACGACTCGCTGCGCCGCCGCGCGTCGCGCACGATCCAGAAGGCGACGGCGACGTACATCACGGTGAAGTAGGTGGCGGCGGCGACGACGCCGGCCACCAGCGCGCCGTTGCTGGAGTCGAGCAGGGCGCCGAGCGGAGGTCTCATGCGGCGTTCTCCCCGAGCAGGGCCTGCAGGCGTGCGTGTTCGGCGCGCAGCTCGTCGAGCTGGCGGCGGGTCTGCTCGACCAGCTCGCCTGGTGCCTTGTCGGTGAAGCCACGGTTGCTGAGGCGATCGTGCAGGCCTGCGATGCGCGAGGCGACGCTGTCGAGTTGCTTGCGCAGGCGCGCGGTGTCGTCGGTGCTCGCCACCCGTACGAACAGCGTTGCGTGCGTTCCCCCGGCTATGACGCGCACCGGGGTCATGTTCTCGGGGGGCAAGCTCACGACGTCGAACGGTGCAAGTGCCTGGACGAGCCGTCTCACCTCGTCTGGGCGTAGCCGCCCGCCCGTGGCGAGGAACAATGGCTGGCGATCGCGGCTCGCCGCCGGGACGCCCGCCTCCTGCCGCGCGGCGCGGAGAGCGACCACCAACTCACGCACCTCGTCCACCGCGGCGCGCGCGTCAGCCGTGGCGTCGTCGCGCCACCACTGCGGCGCCTGCGGCCAGTCGCGCTGCTGCAGCATCGGTGCCGCGTCCGGGAGGCGCTGCGCGCACTCCTCGGTGATGAAGGGCATGAACGGGTGCAGCAGGCGGAGCAGCACGTCGAGCGCGGTCGCCGCCGTCCAGGCGGCCGCGTCCCGCGAGCGCGGCTCCGCGTCCTCGCGGAGGCGCGACTTGGCGGCCTCGACGTACCAGTCGCAGAAGACGTGCCAGATGGCGTCGTAGAGGCGCTCCATGGCGTCGTGGAAGCGGTAGCTCTCCACGGCGGCGTCACAGGCGGTGATGGTTTCGGCCAGGTTCGCCAGCAACCAGAGGTCCTCGGGTGCGAGGTCGTCGCGGGGCACCTCGCGGGGCGCCCGGATGGCGTCGCCGCCCTCGCCGAGCCGGGTGACCAGGAAGCGGGTGACGTTCCAGAGCTTGTTGGCGAAGCGCTGGTAGGAGGCGATGCGCTCGACGTCGAAGCGCATGTCCTGGCCCGAGGTGCCCACCGCGCCGGCCCAGGCCCGCACCGCGTCGGCGCCGTACCGCTCCACCATCTCCAGGGGGTCGACGGCGTTGCCCTTCGACTTGCTCATCCGCGAGCCGTCGGCGGCCAGGATGGTGCTGTTGATGATGACGTCGTGGAAGGGCTCGGCGTCCCGGAAGCGCAGGCCGGTCATGATCATCCGCGACACCCAGAGGAAGATGATCTCGCGCGCGGTGCCGAGCACGTCGGTGGGATAGAAGCGGCGCAGGTCCTCGGTGTCGTCGGGCCAGCCGAAGATGGCGAAGGGCCAGAGCGCGCTGCTGAACCAGGTGTCGAGCACGTCGGGGTCGTGGACCAGCTCGCCGCTGCCGCACTCGGGGCAGCTCTGCGGCTGCTCGATCCAGGCGAAGCGGTGCCCGTTGCCGCAGGTGCTGACCGGGATGGCGTGGCCAAGCCAGATCTGCCGCGAGATGCACCAGTCGCGGATGTTGCGCATCCAGCTCAGGTAGACGTCGTTGAAGCGGCGCGGGTGGAAGCGCACCCGTCCCTGCTCGTGGGCCGCGATGCCGGGAGCTGCGAGCGGCTTCATCGACACCCACCACTGCTCGCTGATCAGCGGCTCGAGGACCTCGCCGCAGCGGTCGCAGTGGCCGACGTCGTGGACGTACTCCTCATCCTTGACCACAACTCCCGCGTCGCGCAGGGCCTGGGTCACCGCCACTCGCGCTTGGTTGACGGTGAGGCCGTCGAACTGCGGCAGGTCGGGCACGGCCATGCGGCCGTCGAAGCCGATGGCGGTGATCACGGGCAGGCCGTGGCGCTGGGCGATCTCGAAGTCGAGCGGGTCGTGGCCGGGCGTCACCTTGAGCGCGCCGGTGCCGAACTCGCGCTCGACGCCGGAGTCGGCGACGATGGGGATGCGCCGCCCGGTGAGCGGCAGGATCACCTGCCTCCCCACCAGGTCCCGGTAGCGCGGGTCCTCGGGGTGCACCGCCACCCCGGTGTCGGCGAGCATCGTCTCCGGGCGCACGGTGGCGATGACGATGTCGCCGCCCCCCTCGACGGGATAGCGCAGCTGCACCATCGAGTCGGTGTGCTCCTGCCAGTCGATCTCCTCGTCGCTGATGGCGCTGCGGTCGCGCGGGCACCAGTTGACGATGCGCGGACCGCGGTAGATGAGCCCGTCGTCGTAGAGCGCCTTGAAGGCGGTGCGGATGGCGCGCACGTAGGAGGCGTCGAGGGTGAAGCGCGTGCGCGACCAGTCGAGGCTGAAACCGAGCGCGCGCATCTGCTGCAGGATGCGGCCGCCGTAGTCCGCATACCAGGCGTCGACGCGCTGCTGGAACGCGGCACGGCCCAGCTGCTCCTTGCTGGTGCCCTCGGCGGCGAGCTGCCGCTCGATGACGTTCTGGGTGGCGATCGCCGCGTGGTCGGTGCCCGGGCACCACTCCACCTCGTAGCCCTTCATGCGGTGGTGCCGGCAGAGGATGTCCTGCACCGAGCCCATCACCGCGTGGCCCATGTGCAGCACGCCGGTGATGTTGGGCGGCGGCAGCGCGATGCTGAAGGTGGGCTTGGGGCTGTGGACGTCGGCGACGCCGAGCTTCAGCTCCTCCCACCGCCGCATCCAGCGCGGCTCGACGGCGTGCGGGTCGAAGGACTTGTCCATGCGGAGCAATCGAGTATAGAGAGGGGGGTCTCAGGGCAGCCCGGCGGCGACGCTGCGGCCACCGGAGGGGTCGAGCCAGACGGCGTCGAAGGGGGTGCCCCGGTAGACGAGTCGGGGGCTGGCGATCCCCAGGCGGGCGGCGGCGGTGGCCCGGTCGACGGTGGGGAAGGTGGAGGGCAGGACGCTCGGATCGGTGCGCAGCACGTCGCGCACGTCGTCGTAGTAGGCCCGGCCGCTGCAGTCGAGCAGCCAGGCGACCAGGCCGACGACGCGGCGCTGTCCTGTCGTCGCCGCCGGGACCGAGAGCGGCACCACGATGGCGTCGTGGGTGGCGCCGCCCGACGCCGCCTCGCGGACCAGGCCGTCCGCGGCGGCGCCCGCCAGGTCGCTGTGCAGCGCGCTGGCCGCGGTCACCGAGGCGTCGAGGATGGAGCGCGGGTCGGCGACCGGGTCGAAGGCCTGGTCGTAGCCGCCCAGGGTGCGCAGCTCGGAGGGCAGGTTGACCGCGGGCGCCGCCACCCCGCAGCCCGAGGTGCGCGACTGGGCCAGGGCCACGACGAGCACCACGATCAGCGCCGCCAGCGCGACCAGGACCGCGATCACGGACGGGCGACGAAAGAGTGCGGGCACCGCTGGGTAGTACCAAATCCGCGTCGATCCGCGTTAGCGTGGAGTGACCTCGCGCCGGCTGGGCGCGGGGCGGTGCGGAGAGACAGGCGGCGTGACCCGGCAAGGACGCTTCGTGCCCTGGATGGCGATGGCCTGCGCCCTGGTGGCGTGCGGGCCGTCGCGCGGTGCCGCCGTCGCCACGCCGTCGACGGCGAGCGGCGCCACACCCACGGCGACCGCGCCCGCTCCACTGCCCCTCGTCGCCGTGCTCGACCGTCCCTTCGGCGCCGCGCCCAACACCCTGCGGCTGCTCCGCACCGACGGCGGCGGCGAGGTGGCACACATCGCGGTCGACCCGGACGCCGAGGCGGTGACCACCTCCGGCTCACTGGTGCTGGTCGCGGGGAGTGGCGAGCTCCGCGCCTACGGGACGGACGGAAGGGCGGCGGCGCCGATGGCCATCCCCGAGTCGAGCGAGTCCCTGGTCCGCGGGCTGGTCGGCGACCCCACCGGGACCCGCTGGCTGTTCGCCTCGGTGACCGAGGTGAGCGGGACCGCCGCCAGCCGGATCTACGCCACCGGCCCTGGGGCCGCGGCGACGCAGGTGCTGAGCAGCGACGCCCAGGGTTCGGCGCTGCAACCCCTGGTGTGGACCGCGGGGGGGCCCGTGGTGTCCGACGAGCCGCTCGGGATCGGCGGCTACGTGCTCTTCCGCCGCACCTTCGGCTCCGCCGGGCTGCTCGACCTCGCCTCCCGGACGGTGCGCCCGCTCACCGACACGGCGTGCGCCTTCAGCGACATGGCGGCCGACGGATCGATCGCCTGCGTCCTCAACGGACGGGAGGCGGTCAACCAGGGCGGGGCGGTGACGCTGCGGATCAGCCATCCGGGGAAGGCCCCGGTCGACGTCGCGCTGCCGGCTCCGGTGCAGCAGGCGGGGGCGGCCCTGTTCTCGCCCGACGGGGCGTGGCTCACCCTGGCCAGCTCACCCGCGCTGGGTGAGGGGAACGAGCAGGTGACCATGGAGGTGGTCGACGCCGCGACCGGCGCGCACCACGTCTTCGGCGCGGCGGGGCTGATGCCGGTGGCGTGGCTGCCGGACGGGAGGCTGGTGGCGGTGCGGCTGCCCGGGGTCGCCGGGGGTGACACCGGGACCTACGTGCTCGACGCCGGCGGGAACGCGACGCTGCTCAGCACCGCGTCGAGCGTGGTCGGGGTGCTGCGCTAGGCGGGCTGGTCCTGCAGCTCCGGCCCCTCGCTGACCAGCAGCGGCTCGAACCCGTCGGTGATCGACTCCTCGGTGATCACGCAGCGCTTGATGTCCGGGCGCGATGGCACCTCGTACATCGAGTTGAGCAGCACGTCCTCGATGATCGACTTCAGGCCGCGCGCACCGGTTCCGCGCGCCAGCGCGCGCTGGGCGATGGCCCGCAGCGCCCCGTCCTGGAAGACCAGCTCCACGTCGTCGAGCGAGAAGAACTTCTGGTACTGCTTGACGAAGGCGTTCTTCGGCTCGGTGAGGATGCGGATGATGTCCTCCTCGTCGAGGTAGTCGAGCGGCACCACGATGGGCAGGCGGCCGACGAACTCGGGGATGAGGCCGTACTTGAGGAGGTCCTGCGCCTGCACGTCGCGCAGCAGCCGCGAGGAGTCCTTGGTGCGCGAGGGGCGGGGCTGCGAGCCGAAGCCGATGGTGCGCTGGCCGATGCGCTGCTCGATGATCTTCTCGAGGCCGTCGAAGGCGCCGCCGCAGATGAACAGGATGTTGGTGGTGTTGATCTGGATGAAGTCCTGGTGGGGGTGCTTGCGCCCGCCCTGCGGTGGGACGTTGGCGACCGTGCCCTCCAGGATCTTCAGCAGCGCCTGCTGCACGCCCTCGCCCGACACGTCGCGGGTGATCGAGGGGTTGTCCGACTTGCGCGCGATCTTGTCGATCTCGTCGATGTAGATGATGCCGCGCTCGGCGCGGGAGATGTCGAAGTCGGCGGCCTGGATGAGCCGCAGCAGGATGTTCTCGACGTCCTCGCCGACGTAGCCCGCCTCGGTGAGCGAGGTGGCGTCGGCGATGCTGAAGGGGACGTCGATGATCTTGGCGAGCGTTTGTGCCAGGAGTGTCTTCCCGCAGCCGGTGGGGCCGACCAGCAGGACGTTGGACTTCTGCAGCTCGACGTCGCCCGCGGCCTTGGCGTGGGCGATGCGCTTGTAGTGGTTGTAGACCGCGACGCCGAGGACCTTCTTGGCGTGGTCCTGGCCGACCACGTACTGGTCGAGCGCGGCGACGATGACCTGGGGGTTGGGGATCAGCCCGCCCTTCGAGCGCTTCTGCGTGGTGCTGCGGTTGTCCTCCTCCAGCACCTCCTGGCAGAGGTCGATGCACTGGTCGCAGATGTACACGCCCGGCCCCGCGACGAGCTTGCGCACCTGCTCCTGGCCCTTGCCGCAGAAGGAGCAGCGGGTGTGGCGCCTGCGGTCGTCGCGCTCGTTCACCGGGGCTCCGTGGGGGGCCTAGCCGCGCGACGCGGCGCTGCCACCGTCCGTCGAGGGTCCGCCGCCGTTGCCGCCGTTGCCACCGCCCAGGCCCGCGCTGCCCGACACCACCGCCTTGCCGTCGGCATTGAGGCCGTGCCGGCTGGTGATCAGGTCGTCGATGAGGCCGTACACCTTGGCCTCCTCGGCGGTCATGAAGAAGTCGCGATCGGAGTCGCGATGGATCTCGTCGAGCGGCTTGCCGGTGTGGAAGCTGAGGATCTCGTCCAGACGGCGGCGCACGTTGAGGATCTCCTGCGCGTGGATCTGGATGTCCGCCGCCTGGCCCTGGAACCCGCCGGAGGGCTGGTGGATGAGGATGCGCGCGTTGGGCAGGCTGTAGCGCAGCCCCTTGGCACCGCCCGCGAGCAGCACCGCGGCCATCGACGCCGCCAGGCCCATGCACATCGTGCTGACGCGCGGGCGCACGTACTGCATCGTGTCGTAGATGGCGAGGCCCGCGTACACCGACCCGCCGGGCGAGTTGATGTAGAGCGAGATGTCCTTCTCGGGATCCTCTCCTTCGAGGAAGAGGAGCTGCGCCATGACGACGTTGGCGACCTGATCGTCGATGGGCGTCCCGATGAAGATGATGCGGTCCTTGAGCAGGCGGGAGTAGATGTCCATTCCCCGCTCGCCGCGGTTGGTCGTCTCGATGACGTAGGGGATCAGGTCGTGGGGCGTCATGGTGCCCGCATTATAGGTGCGGGTTCGAAAGGCGCCGACTTTGCGAGCGGACCGTGTCGAGCGTGCTTGCGGCCGCCTAGACCTCGCCCCGGGCGATCTCCACCGCCCGCCGGGCCGCGCCGCGCAGCTCCAGGTCGCGGTGGACCGAGCGATGCAGGCGGCGGCGCTGGTCGGCGTTGAGCTTGCGGCCCTGGGAGAGACGCTTCTCCTCGCGCTCCACGTCGGCCTCGTCGATCTCCACGCCCTCGGCGCTGGCCAGGGCCTGGAGCGCGAGGTCGAGCTTGACCCGCTGCACGGCGCCCTCGCGGCGCTGGCCGCGGACCTGCTCCAGGGTCTGCCCCGAGTACTCCAGGAAGCGCTCCAGCTGCAGGCCGGCGCCGGCCAGCTGGACCTGCATCTCGGCGAGCTGGTTGTCGATCTCGCGGTCGACGAGCGCCTCGGGGACGTCGATGGTCACCCGGTCGCGCAGCGCCTCGAGCACCTGGGACTCGTAGCGCTCCTCGTCCTCGCGCTCGGCGACCTCGCGGAGGCGCTCGCGGTAGTGGGCGCGCAGCTCCTCGACGGTCTCACCGTGGCCGTCGAGCTTGGCCAGGGAGTCGTCCAGCGGCGGCAGGTGGCGCTCGCGGACCTCCTCGACGGTGATCTCGACGTCGACCGCCTGCCCGCGCAGCTCCTCGCGCGAGAAGTCCTCAGGGAGGGTGATGCCCGTCGTCTTGGTGTCGCCCGCCTTCATGCCGATGAGCGCATCGGCGAGGCCGGGGAGAAGGCGCTCGCGGTCGATCTCGACGTCGCGCTCCTCCTGGTCCTGGCTGATCACCTCGTCGCCCCTGCGCATGGTCAGGGTGGCGCGCAGCACGTCGCCGTGCTGGGCGGGGCGGTCCTCGACGCGGACCAGGTCGGAGTGGCGGCGGCGCAGCTCCTCGATGACCTCGTCGACCCGCTCCTCGGTGATCTCCGTCTTCTCCTCGGGGACGCGCAGCTCCTCCAGGTAGCTGCCCAGCTCCACCTCGGGAAGCACGGTCACGGTGGCCGTGAAGCTGAAGGGCTGGCTGCGCTCGAAGTCGCCGAGCTTGACCTCGGGCTCGCCGACCGGCTCGACCTTCTCCTGGTCGAGCGCGTCGGAGTACATCCTCGGCAGCAGGGCGTCGATCGCCTCCTGCTTGATCGCCTCCCAGCCGATCACCCGCTCCACGATCTGGGCCGGCGCCTTGCCGGGGCGGAAGCCGGGGATGCGCACCCTGCCGCCGAGGCGGCGGATGGCGTCGGCGACCGCCTGGTCGACCTGCGGAGCGGACGCCTCGATGCGCAGCTCGACGAGGGAGCCGGGCTTGCGCTCGACGCTGACGGACAGCTCAGGGGTGGTGGCGGATGTGCTCACTGGGCTCCAGGCGTGTGGGCGCGGCGTGCGCGGACCGAGACTCGAACTCGGACGGGTTGCCCCACGGGATCCTAAGTCCCGCGCGTCTACCAGTTACGCCATCCGCGCTCGGCGGGGGCGGAGTCTACCGTCTGCGCGCTGACGCGCGCGGGCGTGGGAGCAGCCCCGCGCCGCCGTCGCCGTCGCCGTCGCAAGACCCGCGGCGCTCCGGGCGTCTCGACTCATGGACAGCCCATGAGCACCTCTCCCCTTCAGCGCGCCGGAGCCCGGCGCGAGACGATCAGCCCGGCCAGCTTCGCGCGCTTCGTCGGCCTGGGCGCCCTGGCGACGCGGATCCGGCGCAGCCCGCTGTTCCGCACTCGCGAGCGGGCCATTCACACCGGTGTCGGCACGGTGGCCGTGGCCGCCACCATCGGGCTCGTCGCCCTGCTCATCCCGGCCAGCCGCCCGCCGCTGGCGGCCATCTTCCGGGCGCCCGGCGCGGTGATCAGCGCCCTGGTGGGCGGCAGCAGCCAGGACAGCACGGTCAAGGGCTATCCGCGCATCTACTCGACCAAGCTCGACGTCGACCTGGCCATCAAGCCCGGCGACGGCAAGGCGCCGCCGGTGCAGCCGATCGCCTTCATCTACCCCAACACCGCGCCGCTCGGCCAGCCGGGCAACACCTATCTCTATGCGCACGACCGCCGCGGCATGTTCCTCGGCCTGCACCACGCCCAGGTGGGTGACGTGCTGGTGGTGGAGATGTCGCCAGGCGACAAGCGCTACTACCAGATCACCGAGATCCACGCCGACGTCCGCTGGAACGACCTGGAGTGGCTGCAGCCCAGCAAGGACAACCGCATCACCCTGCAGACCTGCAACTACTCGGGCGACTACGACCCGCGCTTCGTGGTGGTGGCCAAGCTGATCCCCGCCGACGAGGGCGCCCGGCTGGCCGCGGCCGGCTGACTCCCGACCGGGTAGCCTTGGCGGGATGAGCAAGCCGGTGGCGCGCGGCAGCGTCCTGGTCCACCTCCCCGTCGGCGAGGTCGACCGCGACTTCGCCCGCGACGTCGGCGAGCAGGGCGACGGCGGCACGGTCATCGAGCGTGCCGGCGACGGCCGGTATCGCAGCGAGTCGCGTGCCGGGCTCGCCCGGGTGATCGGCGAGTACGAGCTGGAGCGCGCCGACGTCGACGAGACGGTGGTGCACGCCACCCTCTGGGTGCGGCCGGCCATCTTCGGGGCGCTGGCCCGCGTGCTCCTGGGGCGGCGGCGCCTCCAGCGCGGCGTCGACGCGGCGCTGGTGCGCATGGCCCGCCGGGCCACCGGCGACGCCGACGACGAGCCGTCTCCCGAGGACTTCGCGGACGGCGCCGACCCGCCCGCTGGCGCCCCCTTCCGGAGCGACGCCCCGCAGGAATAAGGTTGCCCGCCATGACGGCAGGCGTCGCAGGCGTCGACTGGGTGCGGCGGTGGGAGCAGCTCGTCCACGCTCGGGAGGAGCAGTGGGAGCGGCTCGGCCTGGGCCGTCGCGGCGGTGACTTCTGGACCAGCCGCGCGGCCAGCTTCGCCCGCTTCTCCCAGGGCGTGCGCCGCGACGACCCGGTGCTGGAGCGCGTCCGCGAGCAGCTCCCCGCCGGGGACGGTCGCGTCCTCGACGTCGGCGCGGGCACCGGTCGCTACGCCGTGCCCCTCGCCGAGCTGGGTGCGCGCGTCGTTGCCGTCGAGCCCAACGCGGCGATGGCCGACCTCCTCGGCGCTGAGGCACGGACGCGCGGCGTCTCGATCCCCGTCGAGCAGAGCGAGTGGCCGCGCGCCGAGCCGGCGGTGGGGCCGGCCGACGTGGTGCTCTGCGCCCACGTCGTCTATCCCATCGCCGACATCGCGCCGTTCGTGCGAGCGCTCGACCGTGCCGCCCGCTGCGCGGTGGTCATGGTGGCCCGGCTCGGCCAGGTCGACGAGGCCATCGCCCACGTCTTCGAGGCGGTGCACGGCGAGCCGCGGGTGCCCATGCCGGCGCTCCCCGACCTCTACATGCTGCTGCTCCAGCTCGGCTTCCCGGTCAGCGCGACCCTGCACCCCTTCGAGACCCGCTGGGCCTTCGCCGACGCCGAGGCCGCGGTCGCCGACACCGCCTCGCGCCTCGGCGTGGCGCCCGGGTCGCCGACCTGGGCGGAGGTGGAGTCGGCGGTGCGCTCGCGGCTCGTCCCACGCGGCGACGAGGTGCTCCTGGCGCCCTCGCAGGCGTACCAGGCGGTGCTGTGGTGGGAGGCGGGAACGCGGGTGACGACCGGCACGCTCGGGGCGTTCGGCAATCTGTGACAGAGGTCACCGGCATCCGGTTCCACGGGCCCCTTGTCATCGGTCCCCCGGGGCCCTAGCATCAGCGACAGTGCCGCCCCTACCCAACGGAGGAGTGTGGATGGAGCCGAATTCGTTGGCCGCAACGGTCGAGCCGCAAGAGACCGTTGCGAAGATCGAGCAGAAGGCGCTCCGGTTGTCAGCGCTGTTGCGGGAGATCGACAACCATCCTGTCGAGCTGGCCGGCCAAGTCCGTCGCCAGCTCGATGACGTTCTGGAGCTTCTCGCCTGCCGCGTGGCCGCCACGCGGGCGATCCTCCACCAGCCCGTGCAGGCGGAGGCCTAGCAGCCCCAGCCTCAGCCGACCACGAAATTGACGATCCTGTCGGGAACTGCGACCACCTTGCGGATCGTCTGACCCTCGAGCAGCTCGCGCATGCGCGGCAGCTCGCGCGCCCGTCGCTCCAGGTCCTCGCGGGCGGTGCCCGCGGGGACGACCATCGTGCTGCGCGGCTTGCCGTTGACCTGCACGCTGACGGTCACCTCCTGGGCGCTCGCCAGCGCCTCGTCGTAGTCCGGCCAGCGTGAGTGGTGGATGCTGCCGGTGTGCCCGGTGCGCTCCCAGAGCTCCTCGGTGAGGTGGGGCGCGAGCGGGGCCAGCAGCTGCAGCAGCGTCTCCACGTCGGCGCGTCGCGCCCGGCCCTCGGCGGCCTCGCCGCTGACCTCGTCGGCGAAGCTCATCAGCAGGGCGATGGCGGTGTTGTAGCGCAGCGTCTCCAGGCGTTCGGTGACGCCCTTGACCAGCGCGTGGCGGCGGCGCTCCCTGCGATCGTCGGCCGGGTCGTCGGTGAACCGCTCAGCGTCGCCGATGCGCCACACGCGGTTGAGGAAGCGCACCGCGCCGGCGATGCCCTCGTCGCGGAAGTCGCCGCCCAGCTCGTAGGGGCCGAGGAAGAGCAGGTAGACGCGCAGGGTGTCGGCGCCGTAGCGGTCCATGTAGAGGTCGGGACTGACCACGTTGCCGCGGCTCTTCGACATCTTCGCCCCGTCCTTGATGATCAGGCCGTGGGCGCGGAAGACGGGGAACGGCTCCGCCGCGGGGACCAGGCCGGCGTCGTGCAGCGCGCGCATGACGAAGCGCGAGTAGAGAAGGTGGAGCACCGAGTGCTCCTTGCCGCCGATGTAGATGGTCACCGGCAGCCACTTCCAGGTGCGCCCGCGGTCGAAGGGAACGGCGTCGAACTCGGTCGACGGATAGCGCAGGAAGTACCAGGAGGAGTCGAGGAAGGTGTCGCTGACGTCGGTCTCGCGCCTGGCCGGCTCGCCGCACTGCGGGCAGGGTACGTTGACCCACGACTCCACCGAGGCCAGCGGTGACACGCCGGTGCCGATGGGCTTGAAGTCCTCGACGTCGGGGAGCAGGACCGGGAGCTGGTCCTCCGGCACCGGGACGGGGCCGCAGCCCGGGCAGTGGATCACCGGGATGGGCGGGCCCCAGTAGCGCTGCCGCGAGATCAGCCAGTCGCGCAGGCGGTACTGCACGGCGGGCTCGCCGCGGCCGAGCTCGGCGAGGCGCGCCACGATGCGCCGCTGGCCCTCCTCGCTGCGCATCCCGTCGAATTCGCCGGAGTTGACCATTACTCCGTGGCCGGTGTACGCCGCCTGCTCGACGTCGCCACCCGTGATCACCTCGACGATGGGCAGCCGGTGGGCGCGGGCGAACTGCCAGTCGCGCTCGTCGTGCGCCGGCACGGCCTGGATGGCGCCGGTGCCGTAGCCGCCGAGGACGTAGGGCGCGGCGAAGACGGGCAGCCGCGCCCCGGTGAGCGGGTGCACCGCGACCGAGCCGAGGTCGATGCCGACCGAGAAGTCGGGCTCCTCCGTCTGCGCGGGCAGCTCCTCGCGCCAGCGCTCCACGGCCTGCACGCGCTCGGGCGCGGTGAACTGCAGCAGGTCGGGATGGTCGGCGCCGATGACCAGGAAGGTGGCGCCGTAGAGCGTGTCGGGCCTGGTGGTGAAGACGGTCACGTCCTTGCGCTCGCAGCGATCCAGGTCGAAGCGGAGCATCGCCCCCTCGCTGCGCCCGATCCAGTTCCGCTGCGCGGTGACCACCACCTCGGACCAGTCGATCTCGCCGAGTCCGTCGAGCAGCTCCTGCGCGTACTCGGTGATGCGCAGGAACCACTGCTTGAGCACGCGCCGCTCGACGACGGAGTCGCAGCGCTCGCAGCGGCCGTTGATGACCTGCTCGTCGGCGAGGACGGTCAGGTCCGTCGGGCACCAGTTGACCGCCGCCTCCTTCTGCTCGGCCAGCCCGCGCTTCATCAGCTGCACGAAGATCCACTGCGTCCAGCGGTAGTAGCCGGGATCGGTGGTGTTGAGCTCGTGCGACCAGGCGAAGCCCGCGCCCAGGCGCATCATCTGGCGCTTGAAGTTGGCCACCGTCCTCGGCGTCAGCCGCGCCGGATGCTCGTTGACCTTGAGTGCGAAGTTCTCGCTGTGGATGCCGAAGGCGTCCCAGCCCATGGGCTGGAAGACGTCGTGGCCCTGCATGCGGCGGAAGCGTCCGTGCGCGTCGGCGCCGCTGAAGGTGAAGCAGTGGCCGGTGTGCAGCCCCTCCGCGCTGGGGTAGGGGAACATCATCAGGTTGAAGTAGGGGCGCGGCGCGGCGTCGAGGTCGATCTCGTAGGTCCGCTGCTCCGCCCAGCGGTTGCGCCACTTCGCCTCCACCCCGGCGTGGTCGTAGGCGACCACCGCGCGCGGCTGGTCCGCCTCGCGCGCCTGCTCGGGGGCGTCCCGCAGCTGCTCGGTGTCCATGAGGTGCTAGAGGGTACCGCGCCCGCGTTCGAGCGCGAGCCCGGGGACGCGCCGCCTACACTCCCTCCCGCCGATGAGCACCGCCGCCGTCTCCTCCCCGATCGACTGGGCGCGGGCGCGCATCGGGCAGGCGGAGGGGGCGGGGCTGCTGCGCGCGCCGCGGGTGCGCAGCGGCGGCAGCGGCACGCATGCGGTGGTCGGCGGGCGGCCCGTGGTGGTGCTGAGCGGCAACGACTACCTGGGGCTGTCGGTGCATCCGGCGGTGCGGGCGGCGGCGGCCGAGGCGGCGCGGCGTGAGGGGGCGGGGGCGACCGGCTCGCGGCATCTCTCGGGGTGCCACGAGGCGATCGAGCGGCTGGAGTCGGAGCTGGCGGAGTTCGAGGGGGCGGCGACGGCGACGCTGGCGCCCAGCGGATATGCGGCCAACCTCGCCGTGCTGCAGGCGTTGGGCGGCCAGGACTGCGTGATCCTCAGCGACGAGCGCAACCACGCCTCGCTGATCGACGGCTCCCGCCTCTCACGGGGGCGGGTCGAGGTGTACGCGCATCGCGACCTCGACGACCTGGAGCGGCGTCTGCGTCGCGTCGAGGGGCGCCCGATCGTCGTCAGCGACACCGTCTTCTCCATGGACGGCGCCGTCGCCGACGTGGCCGGGCTGGCCCAGCTGGCCCGGAGGCACGGGGCGTGGCTGGTGCTCGACGAGGCGCACGCCACCGGGGTTCTCGGTCCCGGCGGGCGCGGCGCGGCGGCCGCTGCCGGGCTGGACCTGCGCGACCCGGCCGTGGTCCGGGTGGTGACGCTGTCGAAGGCGCTCGGCGCCGGCGGCGGCGCGGTCTGTGGCGACGCCGTTGTCCGGCAGCTCCTCCTGCAGCGAGGGCGGGCGCTGATCTTCTCGACGGCGCTCCCCCATCCCACCGTGGCCGCGGCACACGCGGCGCTGCGCGTGCTGCGCGATGGCGGCGAGGCGCTCCTGCGACGGTTGCACGCCAACGCACGTGTCCTGCGCGCGGGGCTCGACGTGCGCGGCGACGAGACCATGCCCATCGTCCCGGTCATCGTCGGCGAGGCGGCGCGCGCGGTGGCGCTGGAGCGGGCGCTGCTCGACACCGGCCACCTGGTGCAGGCGGTGCGCCCGCCCACGGTGCCCGCGGGCACCAGCCGCCTGCGCCTGGTCGCCACGGCGGCGCACACCGAGGACGAGCTGCGAGGCGCGGCGGCGGCGGTTCGCACCGCGATGGCGTCGCTGTGAGCCGCCTGCTCTTCGTCACCGGCACCGACACGGGCGCGGGCAAGACGGTGGTCGCCGCCGCGGTCGTCACGGCATTGCGCGGGCGGGGGCTGCGCGTCGCGGGGCTGAAGCCGGTCGCGACCGGGGTCGAGCCCGGCCAGGCTGGTGAGGACGCGACGCTCCTGGCGCGCGCGTCCGAGCTGGATCCGCACGAGTGCCTGCTCGCCTCGTACACCCTCCCCCGCTCCCCTCTCGCGGCGGCCCGCGCGGAGCAGCGCTCGCTCGACGTCGGGGCGCTCGCCGCGGCGATCCGCCGGCGCGCGGAGGGGCTCGACCTCCTCGTCGTCGAGGGCGTCGGCGGGCTGCTCGTCCCCCTCAGCGACACCGCAACGGTGCGCGACCTCGCCCGGCTGCTCGACGCCCCGGTGCTGATCGCGGCCCGCGCCGGTCTCGGCACCATCGGGCACTCCGCGCTCACCGTGGAGTCCGCCCGTCTCGCCGGGCTCGACGTCTGCGGCGTGGTGCTCAGCGACGTCGACGGCAGCGCCGGCGCGGACTTCGCCCGGGAGAACGCCGAGCAGATCGCCACCCAGTGCGGCGTCCGGGTCCTCGGGATCGTGCCACACCTGGCCGATACCGAAGAGGCCGCAGCACACGTCGACGTCGACGCGCTGCTGCAGTGGAGCGACGCCGCGGCACGCCACGAGGAGGTCGTCGCCCTCGACAGGCGCCACGTGTGGCACCCCTTCACCCAGACCAGCGAATGGCGCGACGAGGATCCCGTCGTCATCCGCGCCGCGCGCGGCTGCCGCCTCGTCGACGATCGCGGCCGCGAGTACGTCGACGGGGTCGCCTCGCTGTGGGCCAACGTCCACGGCCACGCCCACCCGCGCCTCGACGCGGCGCTGCGCGAGCAGGCGGGGCGCGTCGCCCACAGCACCTTCCTCGGCCTCACCCACGAGCCCGGCGCGCGACTCGCCGCCGAGCTCTCGGCGATCGCGCCGGCGGGGCTCACCCGCGTCTTCTACTCGGAGGCGGGTGCGGCGGCCGTCGAGGTGGGCCTGCGCGTGGCGCTGCTCGCACAGCGGCACCGCGGACAGCCGCAGCGCACCCGCTTCGTCTCGCTCACCGAGTCGTACCACGGCGACACCGCGGGCGCCGTCAGCGTCGGCCGCTCCGAGCCGTTCCACCGGGGCCTCGACCCGCTGCTGTTCGACGTTCTGCGGGTGCCGCCGCCGCACCTGGTCGGTGAGGAGGCGTCGACGCGCGCCCTGCACGACACGCTGCAGGAGCACGGCGAGCAGATCGCCGCCCTGGTCGTCGAGCCGCGCATGCAGGGCGCCGCCGGCATGTGGCCGCACTCGGACGAGTGGCTGCGCCAGGCGGCACATGCCGCGAGGAGCGCCGGCGCGCTGGTGCTGTGCGACGAGGTGGCCACGGGCTTCGGTCGCACCGGCGACATGTTCGCCAGCGGCGGCGCCGGCCTCGCCCCCGACATCCTCACCGTCGGCAAGGGACTCACCGGCGGCTACCTGCCGCTGTCCGCGACGCTGGCCACGGAGGAGCTGTTCGAGCTCTTTACCTCGCCGTACACCGAGCACCGCGCGCTGTACTACGGCCACACCTACACCGCCAATCCACTCGCCTGCGCTGTGGCGCGCGCATCGCTTGCGCTGTTCGACGAGGAGGGCACGCTGCGGCGCGCCCGCGCCCTCGCCGACCGGCTCGCCCTCCTGCTCACACCGCTCAGCGCGCTTCCCGGTGTGCGGCAGATCCGCCAGCGCGGCGTCATGATCGGCGTCGAGCTGGGCCCGTACGACCCCGCGCTGCGCGCCGGACGCCGCGTCATCCTGGCCGCACGCCGGCGCGGCGTCATCGTGCGACCCCTCGGCGACGTCGTCGTGCTCAACCCACCGCTGGTGCTGGGCGACGCCGACGCCGCGCTGCTCGTCGAAGCCGTCGCGGACTCCGTCGTCGAGGTCTGTACGGCGCTCCCCGACGCGGCGGCGGTGCGCGCATGACCGCACCCGCGCGCGGCCTCGTCTACGCGCTCGGCGACCGCGTGCCGCGCATCCATCCCGACACCTTCGTCGCTCCGGGCGCGCTGGTCGCCGGCGACGTCGAGCTGGCGGAGCACGTCAGTGTCTGGCCCGGGTGCGTGCTGCGCGGCGACTACGGGCGCATCAGCGTCGGGCGGGGCACCAACGTGCAGGACGGCACGGTGATCCATGCCACCGAGGATCACGCCACGGTGATCGGCGAGGAGGTGGTGGTGGGCCACGGTGTGCGGCTGGAGGGGTGCACCGTCGAGGATCTCGCGCTCATCGGCATGAACGCGGTGCTGCTGCACGAGGTGGTGGTGGGGCGCGGCGCCGTCGTCGCCGCGGGCGCGGTGCTCACCCCGCGCACCGTGGTGCCGCCAGGCGCGATGGCGCGAGGGGTGCCGGCGCGGGTCGTCCCTCTCGAGGACGAGTCGCTGCGCGATGAGCGCCTCGCCGCGCATCGCGACACCAGCACGCGCTACTGGGCCAACGCGCAGCGCTGGATGCGGGAGATGCGCGCGGTCGAGTAGGCGGTCAGATGTGGCTGCGGCGGTTCAGCACCGCGGCGATGGCGCGCATCACGCTGGGCGCCACCGGCCCGCCCGAGGACACGTCCCACAGCCCCTCGATGATCGGCTCGCCGTCGGGGTCGCTCTCCAGCGCGATCAGGTCGATGAAGCGCGCGCCGATCACCACGGCGGCCCACTCGCGCAGCTCGTCGCCGTCGCTCATGTGGGCCAGGAAGCCGGTGGCGACGTCGTCGACGGTGGGCAGCACGGTGTCGGCGCGGCGCGGCGCGTCGATCTCGAAGAAGAGCGGCGTCCGCGACACCGTGACGCCGAGGCGCGACACGTCCGAGAGGGGCCGGTCCCCGCGAATGATCTCCAGGCCGAGGTCGGTGTTCATGTCCTGCCGCACATGAAGGACGGACGGCAACATCGGAGGTAGGTGTTCGATGCTAGAGCACGGTTCCCGCAGAATCGACCCCCCCAGCACACATCGTGCGGATCCGGCGCGGCGGCGCGCTCAGGAAGGTGCGCGGACGAAGCCATCGCGCCACGATGGCCACGAGGGCGCGTCCCGGGGAGCGCGGCGCGGCGGCGTCGTGCCCGCCACCGCGCGCCGGGATACGCCGCCCGGTACCATGTCGCCCCGCGCCGACGTAGCTCAGGGGTAGAGCGCCCGCCTCGTAAGCGGACGGTCGGGGGTTCGAATCCCCCCGTCGGCTCCGGGCGGATCCCGAGCCGGTGTTGCGACTCGCCGGCGACGCGTGACGGCGGTGTCACGGCGGCGGCGCGGGCGCCTGGCGGCCGCCGAGGGTGCGGCCGGCGGCGTGATGATCACGGCCATGATGCGACTGGTGCGCGGCACGCCCGTCGTTCGCTGCCTGGCCTCGGCGATGGCGGCGATCCTCCTCCTCTGCGGCCTGATCCCCATCGGCGCGTACGGGCTGCTGCGCCTCGACGCCGCGGCCTACGCCGGCGCCATCGGCGACCGCGCCAAGGAGTGTCCCGGTGATCCCATCCCCGCGCGCGGGGGCTGCTGGTCTGCGGCCCCCGTGCGCGTCACCGTGAGCGGCGTCGACGCGCAGACGGAGGCGAGCTTCGTCGTCGTCGACGCCCCCGGCGCACCGCCCGCGCGCGAGGACTTCGTGATCACCCCGCCGGTGCGCATCGCCACCGGCACGACGCTGACGGCGCGCTACTGGCAGGCGAGCATCGCCGAGCTGCTCCTCCCCGCGGGCGACGCCGGCGCCGCCCCGACCGCGCTGCCGACGCGCGACAACCCGCAGTACCGTGCGCAGACCGTCCCGGTTGCCAGCGCGCTGCTCACCCTGGTCAGCATCGGCGGCCTGCTGGTCTGGGGACTCCCGCTCGTCGACGACCTGCGGCAGCTGCGGCGCCGCCGCCGCATGCAGGCGGAGGCGGAGGCGGAGGCGCTGGAGTCGCTGCGCGCCGCGGGGCAGAACCGCGGCCTGGCGCGCTACGGCATCGACCTGGGTGCGGCCGGCTCGGCGGACGGCGTCGTCCTCACCGGACACCGTGGTGCGGGCGTGCGCGAGCGCTGACCAGCATCACACCGGGCCGTCGCGGCGCGCAGGCCGCGGCGGCCCATCGCTCACCAGGCGCGGCGCTCGTCGTCCATCTCCCAGGCGAGCACCTCGGCGCCCTCCGATCCCGCCGTCAACGCGGGCGTCCCCGCCTCGGTGAGGCGCACCGCGTCGCCCTCCTGCAGCTCGCCGGCGCCCTCCAGGGAGGCGCTGCCGCGCGCCACGAAGAGGTGCACGTAGCGCGAGTCGGGGAGGAGCACGCGCTCGCCCGGCCGCAGCCGCCCGGCGAGCAGCGCCGCGCCCGCCTGGCGGATGGAGATGGCGCCGTCGTGGCCGCGGCCTGAGGCCACCGGCACCAGGCCGCCGCGGTCGAGATGGGCGGTGACGTCGAGCTGCTCGTAGCCGGGGTCGACGCGCTCGGTGTCCGGCAGCACCCACATCTGCACGAAGTGCACGGCGCCGTCGCGCGGGTTCATCTCCGAGTGCCAGATCCCCGTGCCCGCGCTCATCCGCTGGGCCAGGCCTGGATAGATGATGCCGGCGTTGCCCTGCGAGTCCTTGTGCTCCAGCTCGCCGGCCAGCACCCAGGTGACGATCTCCATGTCGCGGTGCGGGTGGGTGCTGAAGCCCGTGCCCGCCGCGACGCGGTCGTCGTTGCTCACCAGCAGGAGGCCGTGCCCGGTGTTGGCGGGGTCGTAGTGGTTGGCGAAGCTGAAGCTGTGCCGGCTGTCCAGCCAGCCGGTGCGGGTCTCGAAACGCTCGGCGGCGCGGCGGACGTCGATCATGGTCAGGCTCCTCAGCCCTGGTTGCGCCCCACCACCAGCCGGGTCACCGCCTGCGCCGACTCGCGCAGGCTCTGCACCTCGGCGTAGGAGTTGCGGCGGAAGATGGCAGCAACGCTGCGGGCCATGTCGGGGGCGATCTCGACGAGCAGCCAGCCGCCGCGGCGCAGCCAGAGCGGCGACTCCTCGGCCATGCGGCGCACCAGGCCGAGCCCGTCGTCGGAGTTGTCGGTGAGGGTGTGCGCGGGCTCGAAGCGGGCGATCTCCGCCGGCAGGGTGCGCAGCAGCTGCCGGGCCACGTAGGGCGGATGGATGGAGACGACGTCGACGCGGTCGTGCAGCCGCGCCGGCAGCGGCGCCAGCAGGTCGCCGGCGGCGAAGGTGATGTTGGAGAGCCCGAGCCGCCTGGCGTTGCGCTTGCCCAGCTCCACGGCCTCCGGCGAGATGTCGAGCCCCCACACCTCGGCGCTGCGCACCGAGTGCGCCACCGACAGCGCCACAGGACCCACCCCGCAGGCGACCTCCACCATCACCGGGTTGGCGCGGCGGCGCAGCCGCTTGACCGCCTCGACCGCGGTGAACTCGCTGGACAGCCGCGGCGAGAAGACGCCCGGTCGCAGCTCGATGCGCAGCTTGCGGAAGTCGATGTAGCCGCGCAGCAGGGTCATCGGCTCGCCGGCCAGGCGGCGCGCGGCGAGGTCGAGCAACCTGCCCCGCTGCGCGGCGCTGAGACGCACGTCGAGATCGTCCTGGGTGACGTCGCGCTTCAGCACCACCTCGGCCAGCTCCTCCGCGTCGCTGCGCGCCACCCACGGCTTCCACAGCTCGACGTGCTTCGATGCGCGGATGGCGTCCTCGGCGGCGTCGATGAAGTCGCCGACGGTGCAGGGTGTGGGGAGATCGAGGGCTGCAGAAGGCATGCCCATAGCCTGACATGCGGGGCGATCGGTCCGCCCGCGCCGGCGCCCGACCTCAGCGGCTGCGCTGTGCCGCGAGTCGGGTGAACGCCGCCAGCCGGTCGCGCTCGGCGATGTTGAGCACCCGGGCCAGGGCGCGGCTCATGCTGCCGAAGCGGCGCCAGCGCAGCAGCGCCAGCAGCCAGTGCAGCCGCTGCGCGTCGACGCGGTCGACGGCGCGTGCGGTGGCGTCGAGGTGCAGCGCATCCATCACCGCGACGTGGTGGCCCACCATCGCCACCACGACGTCGCGCTTCGACTCCGGCAGGCCGCTTGCGGCGAAGTCGTCGAGCAGGCAGCGCAGCGACTCCTCCCATCGCTCCATGAGGCGGAGGTCGTCGTCGCCGGGGAACCCGTCGGAGGCGAGCGCGAAGACCGAGCGGGCAAGCCGAGCGCCCTCGCGCGCCTCCAGTGCCGCGTACGCGGCGGTGAGCACTCCGTTGACCGCGTCGAGGGCGGCGGGATCCTGAGTTTCGGCCAGGATCTGGCGCAAACTCTCGGCCGCGAGGGGGCCGACCTCGCCGAGCGCCGCGGCGTCGCCGGCACGCAGGGCCAGGTGGGTCAGCAGCGGCTCGGCGTGCGGTGAGGCGAGCGCGTCGAAGAGCCGCATCCACTGCGCCGCCTCGGCGACGGTGGCGGCCTGGCGCAGGCCCGAGCCGGGGCCTCGTCGTCCCATGAGCCCGACGCTACCACGTGCGGCGAGCCGCCGATTCGCAGTTTCCCTTGTGCTCACAGGGGATTTTCTGTTGCACTCCGAATCGTCACGGTTTCGTCGGGCCCCGGGGCGACCCCGCACCGGGGCGGAGGACACCCCGCCGGGCGCTAGGCTGGCTCGCACATGGGCCCGCGTCAGGCTGCCGCCGTGGGGGTTCTCTGCCTCGCGCCGCTGCTGTCCGCCTGCTCGGGAGCCGGCCCGGGCCCCACCCCGACCCCCTCCCCCACCGGCGCCGTGACCTCGCCGTCCCCGGCGCCCCCCGGCGCCTCCCCGAGCCCGCCGCCGCAGTCCGCGCTCGCCGGCTGCCCGGCCCACCCCGCGGCCGCAGCCTCCCTCTCCGTGCTCTGGCGCGCCGGCGGGGCCGACGACCTCGCCACCGCCCCGGGCGGGGGGCTGTGGGTCAGCTACTCGGCCTCGCTGGTGGCGCACGTCGTCGCCGGCGCCGTGACCCGCGTCATCCGGGGCATCTCCGTCCCCGAGGGGCTGGTCGCGCTGCCCGACGGCGACCTGGTGGTCGCCGAGCAGGGCCGGCAGCGCATCCTCGTCGTCCACCCCGACGGCACCAGGACCGTGCTGCTCACCCTCCCCTCCGCCGGCGGCCAGCTCGGCGTCGACGGCATCGGCTGGGATCCGCAGGCCAACCGCGTCCTCGTCCCCGACAGCCCGCACGGCACCCTGCTCAGCGTGCCGCTCGACCAGCCGGGCCACGCCACCACCCTGGCCACCGGCCTGCCCCGGGTGGTCGGGGTCGAGCCGGCGGCCGACGGCGACGGCCTCTACCTCGCTGCCGAGGCGGAGGCGCCGCGGGGCCTGCTCGTCCTCAGCGGCCCCGGCCCGGCCAGGCCCAGAGGCGACCTGGCCCAGCTCGACGACGTCGTCCTCACCGGCGGCCTGCTCTACGCCACCGACCTGCGCAACGGCTCGCTGGACGCCGTCGATCCCGCCACCGGAGCGGAGCGCACCATCGCGACGGGCTTCGGCGAGCCGCAGGGCCTGGCCGTCCTCGACGACGGCGGGCTGGCCGTCGCCGACGAGAAGCGGGGCCTGGTTCAGCGCATCGCGCCGTGCGGCGGGTAGCCCGCCCGGGTCACTCGTCGGCGTAGATGCGGCGGAACGGGTACCACTGCTCGGGGTGCGCGCGCACCAGCGGTTCGAGCGCCGCGGCGATCCTCTGCATCAGGACGCGCTCGTCGTCACCCTCGGACACCTGCAGCGCCGGCAGCGGCTGCAGCAGGTACCCGCCGCCCTCCTGCCAGCAGGCGGTGGGGATGAGCGGCGCGCCGGTGCGCAGCGCCAGCCAGGCGGGGACGGACGAGAACTCCACGGGGCCGCCGCAGTAGTCGACGGTCACCGTCGGACCGCTCTCCGGCAGGTCGCAGAGGATGGCCACGTAGCGCCGCCTGCGGATGGCGTGGATCAGTCCCATGGCGGCGTGGCTCGCCTCG
>Ga0070739_10000970_pt1 | contig 46761 bp, 50 predicted proteins | sample Coa_R1_7_FD_66445 | JGI IMG/M metagenome (GOLD analysis project Ga0070739, IMG submission 66445) | Surface soil microbial communities from Centralia Pennsylvania, which are recovering from an underground coalmine fire - Coalmine... | ecosystem: Environmental > Terrestrial > Soil > Unclassified ...
CTCCGTATGTGGCTCTACCGGGCCACCCCCGGCAACCCACGACAAATGCGTAGGCGCCGACCAATCTCGTCAGCCAATCGGACGCCGCAACCCGCGGGGCTACGGCTCCATCCTGTCTAAAGGAGACGTAGCATCGGGCGGTGCCGCTCCTCGAGCGCGACGCCGAGCTGGAGCTTCTCGACGGGGTCGTCGCGGAGCTCGGCCGTGAACGCGGCCGCCTCGTGCTCGTCGGCGGCGAAGCGGGCATCGGCAAGACCTCGCTGGTCCGCGAGCTGCGAGTCCGCGTCGCCGGTCGCGCCACGTTCCTGACGGGTGCCTGCGAGCCGCTCTCCGTGCCGGTGCCGCTCGCGCCGCTCCGCGACCTGGCGGAGGAGGCCGGCGAGCCCGACCTGATCGAAGGCGACGCGGGCGACCGCCTCCTCCTCGCGCGTCGCCTGCTCTCGGCGCTATCCGCCCGCGCGCCGGCGCTCGCGGTCGTCGAGGACGCCCACTGGACCGATCCCGCGACGCTGGACGTGCTCCGCCTGCTCGCCCGTCGTCTCGAAGAGTCGCCGGTCGCGGTCGTCGTCACCTACCGCGACGACGAGGTCGCCGCGAATCCGGCGCTGCGGCAGCTGCTCGGCGACCTCGCGACCAGCCCGGTCGCGCTGCGGATCGCCCTCCGGCCGCTCTCCGAGGCGGCGGTCGGGGAGCTCGCGAGTCCGGCCGGAGTCGACGCTGCCCGCCTGTCGCGGGTGACCGGCGGCAATCCCTTCCTCGTCGTCGAGTCGATCGCCGCAGGCGGGCGGCTGCCGGGAACCGTGCGCGACGCGGCGCTCGCGCGGGCGGCGCGCCTGAGCGACGCCGCCCGCGACGTCGTCGGAGCTGCTGCCGCGATCGGTCAGCGCGTCGACCCCGCGCTGCTCGAGGCCGTCGCGCCGGGCAGCGCCGGCGCGGTCGAGGAGGCGCTCGCGCGCGGGGTGATCGTCGCCGACGGCCCCGCCCTGGGATTCCGGCACGAGCTGATCCGCGAGGCGATCGAGTCGTCGCTGCCGCCGCCGCGGCTCGCGCAGCTGCACGCTCGCATCGTCGCGGCGCTCACCGAGCGCGACGGTCCGGCCGACCACGCCCGTCTGGCGCACCACGCCGAGCTGGCGGGTCTCGCCGCGGAGGGCTCTCGCTACGCGGCGCTCGCCGCGGCCGAGGCGGAACGGCTGGGCGCGCTGCGGGAGGCCGCCCTGCAGACCGAGCGCGTGCTTCGTCTCGGCACGGGTCGGAGCGACGACGAGCGGCTCGACCTGCTGCTGCAGCACTCGCGCGCCGCGAACTTCGCGAGCCTCCGCATGGAGGACGCCGCCGAGTCCGCCGAGGAGGCGATCGGGCTCGCGACGCGCCTGGGCGACGGCGTGCGCCTGGGGCGCGCGCTCGTCGCGCTCGCGTGGGCGCTCTGGTCGCTCGACCGGCTCGAACGCGCGCGCGAGTCGGCGGAACGAGCGGTTGCCGTGCTGGAAGCCGCCGGGGACGTCGCCGAGCTGGCGCGGGCGCAGGCGACGCGCGTGCGCATGGAGGCGACCGCCTTCGACCCGGCCGCCGCGCTCGACCTCGGCCTGCGGGCGCTGGCTCTGGCGGCGCAGGCGCGACTGGAGCAGACGAGGCTCGCCGTCGCGATCAGCGTCGGGCTCGCGCGGGGGCATCGCGGCGAGCCGGCCGCCCTGGACGCGCTTGCCGACGCGGCGCAGGCGGCGCGCGAGGCACGGCTGCCGATCGAGACCGTCCGCGCGTACGTCAACCTCGTGTTCGTCGCCGTGTGCCTGCGGCGGCACGACGTCGTCGATGCGGCGGCGGCCGAGGCGCAGGTGCTCTTCGAGGACCACCAGGCGCCCATCCCCGCGAACGCCGTCGGGCTCTACCGGGCGCGCAGCCTGCTCGACCGCGGGCGCTGGCAGGAGGCGGAGGCGACCTTCGCGCTCCGCGACCGCGAATGGGCGGCCGAGGCGCCGGTCGTGCCCGCGCTGCGGGGCCTGCTCGCAGCCCGGCGCGGCGAGCCGGGCGGCGACGAGGCGCTCGAGCGGGCGTGGGACGAGCTCGGCTCCGTACCGGAGGGCTCGCGCCACTCGCTGCTGCGCGTCGCCCTGGTCGAGTCTGCCTGGCTGCGCGGAGACGTCGCCGCGGCGGCGGCTCGTCTTCGCGCGGCGCACGAGTCGGCGGCGATGCGCTTCGCCCGCGCGGCCGCCGACCTCGCCGTGTGGGGCAAGCGGCTCGGCGTGGCGATCGATCCGCCGGCGAACGCGCCCGAGCCGGTGCGGCGCGAGCTCGAGGGGGACTGGCGGCGAGCGGTCCACGGCTGGCGCGAGCTCGAGGCGCCGTACGAGGCGGCGCTGGCGGCGCTTCCCGGCGACGACCGCGCGGCCCGCGAGGCTGTCTGCGCGCTGCACGCGCTCGGGGCGGGCGGGGCGGCACGCGCCTTCGCGCGCGAGCGCGAACGGCTCGGCGAACGAGCGCTGCGCGGGCCGCGGCGGACGACGCTCGTGCATCCGGCAGGGCTGACGCTCCGCGAGCAGGAGGTGCTGGAGCGCCTCGCCACGGGCGCGACGAACGCGGGCATCGCCGCCGCGCTGCACCTGTCGGAGCGAACGGTCGCCCACCACGTGTCAGCGATCCTGCGCAAGCTCGACGCGCCCTCGCGCCTGGCGGCGCTGGAGCAGGCGCGGGCGCGCGGCCTCCTCACGCAAGTTGGGCAGGCGGCGCCGCCAAGATAGGCAGCCCTGCCGGTGCTCCGCCTCGAGCCGCCTCGTAGCGTCGAGCCGACGAGCAACTCGAAGAGGAGGCATTGCGATGAAGGGATTCACCGCGAAGCGGATCGAGGACCTCGCCTCGATCCACGGCGGGATGGTGAAGCTGGCGGGAGACGAGCTCGGCGTCGACTCGTTCGGGCTGCAGGTGCTCGACTTCCCGGCCGGGTTCTCGCACTACCCCGAGCACGACCACTCGGAGGACGGGCAGGAGGAGGTGTACCTCGTGCTCGAGGGCTCGTGTGCGTTCGAGGTCGGCGGGGAGCGCGTCGACGCCGAGGCGGGCACGCTGCTGCGGGTCGGCGCGGGGACCCGGCGCAAGCTCGTGCCGGGAGCGGACGGCGTGCGGATCCTCGCGATCGGTTGCGTGCCCGGCGGCGCCTACGCGCGGCCCGACGACTTCCGCGTCGCGGTGTCGACGTGATCCCGGCCGTGCAGGCCGAGCCGCGGGTCGTCGTGGCGGGCGGGGAGTCGCTGTGGTTCCTCGGCACGCTCGCGCGGCTGAGGTTGACGGGCGAGGACACCGGCGGCCGGTTCGCCCTCTGGGAGGGCGTCCTGCCGCACGGGGCGGCGCCGCCGCTCCACTCGCATCCGCAGGACGAGACCGTCTACGTGCTCGACGGGGAGGTCACCGGCTGGCTCGTCGAGCCCGACCAGGTCGACGGTGGCTGGCTCGAGTCGTGCGCGCAGACGTGCCGTCCCGGCGGCGCGATCTTCGCTCCCGGCGGCACGCCGCACACGTTCCGCGTCGAGTCGGATACGGCGCGCATGCTGTTCCTGTCCACGCCGGCCGGGATCGAGGACTACGTCCGCGCGCTCGCCGAGCCGGCACGCTGGCCGTGGCTGCCGCCGCCGCCCGACGGCCCGCGCGTCGCGGCCGAGCGGCTGGAGGCGGTCGAGCGCGAGCTCGGCATGGTCAGGTACGCGCCGGGGCCGCCTCCGCCGCGCGTTGCGCGGCCCGCGGGTCGGTGAGGAGGCCGCCGCCCAGGACGACGAGCGCGAAGGCGACGATCTGGAGCACGCGGTTCACTCCGCCGGGCAGCGTCTCGTGGAGGAGGAGGATCCCGGCCACGATCGGCACCGCATTGGTGGTGAGGGTGGCGATCCCGGCGGCGGTGACCGCGTCGCCCCGCTGGAACGCCGACTGGAGCTGGATCGAGCCGAGCGCGTAGAACGCGACGAGCGGCGCCGCCACCGGCAGCCAGGCGCCGCCGTGGACGACGAGCTTGGCCGAGATGTCGCCGCCCGAGAAGAGCAGCCCGGCGGCGAGACCCAGCGTGGCCGCGCGCGAGGCGTGGATCCTCGCACCGCTGAGCAGGGCTGCGGCGGCGCCGCAGGCGCCGAGCCAGATCGCCGCGTGCACGCCGTTCGGGACGTGGTCGGTCGGCTTCGTGCCGGCGAGCGACACGCCGAGCAGCGCGAGTCCCGCGATCGCGAGCAGGATCGCGAGCCGCTCGCGCCGCGGCAGCCGCGCCGGGTGGCCGCGCGCGCCGAGGAGCGCGAGCACGCCGATCCCCCCGGCCCCGATGGCCTGCACGAGCGCGAGCGGCGCCAGGCGCAGCGCCGCAAGGTAGATCAGCCAGCCGGCCGTCTCGGCGCCGAACGCCGTCAGCCAGTCGCGGCTCCGCACCAGCGCCGACACCGCCCGCAACGGGTGGCGCGGCGACATCGGCGGCAGCGTCGCGACCGCGTCGTGCTCGCGCGTGTACGCCCAGTTCACCGCCACCGCCGACACGAGGGCGAGCGCGAGACCGATCCAGACCGCCACTCCCTCCTCCTCCCAGAACCAACCGGCCGTACGCTTCCGTGGTGCTCGGCCTGCCCGATTCCATTCGTGCCTGCCTGTTCGACCTCGACGGCGTGCTGACGAAGACCGCGACGGTACACGCCGAGGCGTGGAAGCAGATGTTCGACGCATACCTGCGCGAGCGGGCCGAGCGGACCGGCGAGGAGTTCGTCCCGTTCGACGAGGTCGACGACTACGACGAGTACGTCGACGGCGAGCCGCGCTACGACGGCGTACGCTCGTTCCTCGCGTCTCGAGGGATCGAGCTGCCCGAGGGAGGGGAGGACGATCCCCCGTCGGCGGAGACCGTGCACGCGCTCGGCGACCGGAAGAACGAGCTGGTGCTGAAGCTGATCCGCGAGCGCGGCGTCGAGGCGTACGAGGGCTCGGTGCGCTACCTCCACGCCGCGCGCGACGCGGGGCTGCGACGGGCGGTGGTCTCGTCGAGCGCCAACTGCCACGACGTCCTCGTCGCCGCCGGGCTCGAGGATCTGCTCGAGGTGCGGGTCGACGGCGTCGTCGCCGAGCGCGAGCACCTGCAGGGCAAGCCCGCACCCGACACGTTCCTCGCGGCGGCGCGCGAGCTCGGCGTCGAGCCGGAGGCGGCGGCGGTGTTCGAGGACGCGCTCGCCGGCGTCGCCGCCGGCAAGGCCGGAGGATTCGGCTGCGTGGTCGGCGTCGACCGCACCGGGCAGGCGGACGCGCTCCGCGAGCACGGCGCCACCGTCGTCGTCTCCGACCTCGCCGACCTCCTTTGATCGACCATCCCGCGTACGCGGTCGAGCCGTGGGCGCTGCGCGAGACCGAGCTCAACCTCGACGTGCTCGCGCAGGCGGGCTCGGTCTTCGCGCTCTCGAACGGCCACATCGGCCTGCGCGGGAACCTCGACGAAGGCGAGCCGAACGGCCTGCCGGGGACGTACCTGAACGGGGTCTTCGAGGAGCGTCAGCTTCCCTACGCCGAAGCGGGGTTCGGCTACCCCGAGGCGGGTCAGGTCGTCGTCAACGTGACGAACGGGAAGATCGTGCGGCTGCTCGTCGACGACGAGCCCTTCGACGTGCGGTTCGGCGAGCTGATCGCGCACGAGCGCGTGCTCGACTTCCGCGCCGGGATGCTCCGGCGCGACGCGGACTGGCGCTCGCCCGCGGGGCAACGCGTCCGCGTTCGTACGACACGCCTCGTCTCGCTCGTGCAGCGCGCGGTGGCCGCGATCCTGTACGAGGTCGAGCCGGTCGAGCGACCCGCGAGGCTGGTGGTGCAGTCGGAGCTCGTCGCGAACGAGGAGACGCCGGCGTTCGGCGGCGACCCGCGTGCGGCGGCGGCCGTCGAGTCGCCGCTGCAGGCGGAGCTCGCCTCGGGGCTCGGGACGAAGGTGGTGCTGGTGCACTCGACGAAGCGGAGCCGGCTGCGACTCGCGGCGGCGATGGACCACGTGCTGGAGGGAGTCGACGGGACCGGGGTCGGCGAGCCGGAGACGAGCGACGATCTCGGACGCGTGACGATCACCGCCGACCTCGAGCCGGGCGAGCGGCTACGGGTCGTGAAGCTCGTCGCGTACGGCTGGTCGAGCCGGCGTTCGGCCGCCGCGCTGCGCGACCAGGTCGCCGCGGCCCTCGCGGAGGCGCGCCATACGGGCTGGGACGGGCTGGTCGCGGCGCAGCGGGAGTACCTCGACGACTTCTGGGAGCGTGCCGACGTGGAGCTCGAGGGCGACGCCGAGCTGCAGCAGGCGCTGCGCTTCTCGCTCTTCCATACCCTGCAGGCGAGCGCGCGGGCCGAGCGGCGGGCGATCCCGGCGAAGGGGCTCACCGGCCCCGGCTACAACGGGCATTGCTTCTGGGACACGGAGACGTTCGTCCTGCCGGTGTTGACGTACACCGTTCCGCACGCTGCGGCGGACGCGCTGCGCTGGCGCCACGCGACGCTTTCCCTCGCACGGGAGCGCGCGCGGCAGCTCGGGTTCGAGGGCGCCGCGTTCCCGTGGCGCACGATCGCCGGACAGGAGTGCTCGAGCTACTGGCCCGCCGGCACCGCCGCCTTCCACGTCGGCGCCGACATCGCCGACGCCGTCGCACGCTACGTCGCCGGGACGGGCGACGAGGCGTTCGAGCGGGCCGAGGGAATCGAGCTGCTCGTCGAGACGGCGCGGCTCTGGCGTTCGCTCGGTCACCACGACGCCGCGGGTCGGTTCCGGATCGACGGCGTCACCGGTCCGGACGAGTACAGCGCGGTCGCCGACAACAACGTCTACACGAACCTGATGGCGCAACGGAACCTGCGGCTCGCGGCCGACGTCGTCGAGCGACACGACGCGCGCGCCGCCGAGCTCGGCGTCGACTCCGAGGAAGCCGCCGCGTGGCGCGACGCTGCGCGCGCGACGATCGTGCCGTACGACGAACGGCTCGGCGTGCACCCGCAGGCGGAGGGGTTCACCGAGCACCAGCAGTGGGCGTTCGACCGGACGCGGCCTGACGACTACCCGCTGATGCTCCACTTCCCGTACGTCGACCTGTACCGCAAGCAGGTCGTGAAGCAGGCTGACCTCGTGCTGGCGCTGCACCTGCGCGGCGACGCGTTCGACGCCGAGGAGAAGGCGCGCGACTTCGCCTACTACGAGGCGATCACGGTGCGCGACTCGTCGCTCTCGGCGTGCACGCAGGCGGTGATCGCGGCGGAGGTCGGGCATCTCGAGCTGGCGTACGACTACTTCGGAGAGGCGGCGCTGATCGACCTCGACAACCTCGAGCACAACACGCGCGACGGGCTGCACATGGCGTCGCTCGCAGGCGCGTGGATCGCCGCCGTCTCGGGCTTCGGCGGCATGCGCGACCACGACGGCGCGCTCGCCTTCGCGCCGCGGCTGCCGGAGCGCATCGGCCGGCTGGCTTTCGGGCTGTGCTTCCGCGGCCGGCGGCTCCGCGTGGAGGTCGAGCGCGCGCAGGCGCGGTACTCGCTGCGCGCCGGAGAGCCGCTCGAGCTCTCGCACCACGGCGAGCCGCTCGTCGTCGCCGCCGACGAGCCGGTCGTCCGGCCGATCCCGACTGCACCTCAGCGCGAGCCGCCGAGTCAGCCGCCGGGACGTGCGCCGGCGCGACGTCGACCCGACAGCGGTTAGCCTTCCGGTCCGTGAAGCGCTGGGACCTCTCCTCGCTGCCGCCGTCGACCGAGAAGGAGCGGCCGCGCGAGCCCGGTCCGGACGCGCCGCGCGTGCCGCGCCGCGACGGGCAGATCCCGCGCGTCCTCTTCAGCGAGCCCGAGTGCCGGGCGGTCGTCGTCGAGCTCGCGGCGGGAGAGACGATGGGAGAGCACCACGTGCGCGAGCGTGCGATCGTGCACGTCCACGGCGGGCGTGTCGTCATCGCCGCCTCCGGCGAGAGGAGCGAGTGCGGTGCCGGCACGATCGTCGCGTTCGAGCCGGGCGAGCCGCACAGCGTCGAGGCGCTCGAGGAGTCGACGCTGCTGCTGATCCTCGCTCCCTGGCCCGCGGCCGAGCATTACTCCGGCGCCGACGCCGAGCACGCGCAGCAGCTGCCGCCGAACGCCTCCGTGCAGCCGCTGGGGTAATGGGCGACGTCGCGGTCGTCTGCGGCGGCAGCGGCGCGCTGGGGGCCGCGGTCGTCCGGGCGTTTCGGGCGCGCGGCGACCGCGTCGTCTCGGCCGACCGCCGGCCGCTCGAGACGGCGGACGGCGAGGTGCGCTCCGAGCTCGTCGATCTGACGGCTCCGGAGGAGGTCGAGGCGCTGTGGGACCGGCTGTCGGCGGACGGGCACGCTCCGCGCTGGCTGGTGAACGCGGCGGGCGGCTTCCGCGCCGGGACGGTCGCGGACACCGCGCCCGAGGACTACCGCTTCCTGGGCGCGCTCAACCTGGACGCGACCTGGTGGTCGTGCCGCGCGGCGGCGCGGCGGCTGCCCGAGGGCGGAGCGATCGTGAACGTCTCGGCCCGGCCGGCCGTGGCCGGCGGAGCGGGCTCGGCCGCGTACGCCGTCTCGAAGGCGGCCGTCCTGCGCCTGACCCAGGTACTGAGCGACGAGCTGCGCGAGCGGCGCGTCCGCGTGAACGCCGTGCTCCCGTCGGTGCTGGACACGTCGGCGAATCGGTCGTCGATGTCCCAGGAGAGGATGCGCGAGGCGGTCTCGACGGACGACGTCGCCGCGGTCGTCGCGTTCCTCTGCAGCGACACGGCAAGGGTGGTCAGCGGCGCAGCGGTTCCCGTCTACGGCTGGGCGTAACGCTCCGTCGTCACGACGCGGAGGGGGTGTCTGACACCTGCGGTGTCAGACACCATGGTCCTGTCGCTCGAGACTCTTGAAGGTCAGGGAGCCACGATCGCGAGCGCCAGCGCGGGCGGGCAGCCGCGCCGCGTGAGCGAGCGGACGGAGGCCGCGTCGACGCCGACGAGCGATGCGCCGAGCGCGGCGACCGGGTCGACGTCGAGCTGCAGCAGCTGCCGGTAGCGCCACACCGCGAGCGCCTCGCGGTGGTCGGGGCCGCGGGGAGCGCGTGAGGCGTGCGCCCGCCCGCGGCGCGGAAGGCGGACGGGCCGCACGGCACCGCCGCCCGCTGCGCCGACGGCCGCGAGCGACGGAACAGGGGTGGCCGGAGCGACGGGCTCGCGGGCGACGAAGCGGCGACTGACCTTCACCAGCACCACGATCGTGCCCACGAACAGCACGGGCAGGAGAGCGAACCCGACCGCGGCCACTGCCGCGAGGAGCGCTGCCGAGAGCGCGGTCACGCCGCGTCGAGGATTGCCATATACATCGTGATACGAAGATTCCCGCGGCGCGGGCGCCGAAACCGGCGACGTTTCAGCAGCGGCCCGCGAGAGAGACGGACCTCGAGGACAGGAGCGGGAGAGCGTCAAGGAGTCGACGGAAGGAGCGAGCGCAGTGGCGACACGGACGACCGGCATCGGCATCCTCGCCGACGAGAACCGGGAGAAGCGGGAGCAGATCCTCGAGCTGCTCGAGCGGGCGTACTGGATGGAGATCGAGACCGTGATGAGCTACATCGCCAACTCGGTCAACCTCGACGGGATCCGCGCGCAGGAGATCCGCGAGTCGCTCGCCGAGGACGTCGAGGAGGAGCTCGGGCACGCACGTCGCTTCGCCGACCGCATCAAGGAGCTATACGGAGTGGTGCCGGGGTCGCAGGCGTTCGCCGCCGAGCAGGAGTACCTGCAGCCGCCGAGGCAGCAGACCGACATCCTGCACGTCATCCGCGGCGTGATCGAGGCGGAGTCAGGCGCGATCGAGCACTACAACCGGATCATCGAGGAGTGCGACGGCGTCGACTGGGTGACGCAGGACATGACGATCGAGATCCTCCACGACGAGGAAGGACACAAGCGCCTCTTCGAGGGCTACCTCCGCGAATGCGAGGCCGACGGGCTCGCGACCTGATCCGGAAGCGCGACCAGGCAGCTTCCTGCACCGCCCGTGCCCCTGCGCGGCCACCTGCACGAGCGGGCGCCCGAACCGGTCGTCCGCTACGCGCGCGGGCTCGCGACCTCGATCGTCCACAACGTCCCCGCCTACGGCTTCTCCGTCGTCACGGCCGCCGCCGCCATCGCGGCCACCGCCGAGCTCCGGCACACGAACGCGCTCGACGGGTTCTGCTTCCTCATCGGCGCCGCCTGCGCCTTCGCGCTCGTCGGTGCGCTCGGCGCGCTGGCGTTCGAGGAGGAGGAGGTCGAGAGCGCGTCGCCGCAGGTCGTCTTCCTCAGCAGCGTCCTCAGCCTCGTCTCGACGAGCGCCGGGTTCGGGGCCGCCCTGCTCGTCGTCCGGAACCTCCGGGGCTGGGACGCGTGGTTGCTGTGCTCGTTCTGCGCGACGACCGCCTACATTCTCGTGCTCGCGCTCGAGCTGGAGCTGGCGAGCCTGATCCGCGAGTCCGGCTCGTCCTAGCCGGTCTACGAGCCGCTCGGCTGCTGGCCGCCCTGACCGCTCGCGGCGGTGCCGCCCGGCTGGCCGCTGCTCGAGGCCAGCTCGTCGGCGGTACCCCTCGTCGAGCCGAGATCGGCCGTGATGCCTCCCGTGGCACCGCCTGCCGCTCCGGCCGTCTCGGTTCCTCCGCCGCGCGCCCTCGTCTCGCCGCCGGCGCCGCGGCCGATCAGCCGCAGGATCTGCTCCTTGATGCTCATGCCCGTCCTCCTCCCGAACGTGTCACGGAGCACATCGCCGCTGGGCGGCGCGCGAAAACGTGAGGTGAGATGATCGCCGCGCCAGCGTGGCCGCTCCGCCGTCGGCGCGCCACGACACCTCGAAGCGACTGGGAGGCGAAGATGCTACGCGGCTTCAAGAACTTCCTGATGCGCGGCGACGTGATCGTCATCGCGGTTGGCCTGGTGGTTGCGCTCGCGTTCAGCAACCTGATCAACGCGTTCACGACGTTCGTCATCAACCCGCTGATCGCCCGAGCTCAGGGCGGCAAGTCCGTCGGCCTCGGCTGGCAGCTCGGTCAGTCGGGGAACAAGTCGACGTTCCTCGACATCGGCTCGTTCGTCTCGGCGGTCATCTACTTCATCATCTTCATGTCGGTCGTCTACTTCTTGATCGTCGTCCCGTACCGGGCGATCCAGAAGCGCCGCGGCGTCGTCGCGTTCGGCGACCCGCCGCCCGTGAAGACGTGCCCGGCCTGCCTGGCCGAGGACCTGCCGGCGGCGGCCTCGAAGTGCCGGTACTGCGGCACCGAGCAGACCGCGGCGGCAGCCGCGCCCGCGTAGCATCTCGCGCCGTGCTCGGAGTCGGCGACCAGCTTCCGGACGCAACCGTCTTCCTCGGCCCGAACGAGCCGCTGACGCTACGCGAGCTCGTCGAGGACGGGCCGAAGCTGCTCGTGTTCTATCTCTTCGACTGGTCGTCGACCTGAACGAACGAGATGGAGCTCCTGCGTGACAGGAGAGCGGAGTTCGACGCGGCGGGCGTTCAGCCGATCGGCATCTCGCGCGACTCGCCGTGGACGCACATTGCCTGGACGCAGGCCCTCGACCTGAACTTCGGCCTGCTCTCGGACTGGAACGCGGAGGCGGTGCGCGGCTTCGGCATCGCGCACCGCCACCGCGACTTCGACGACGTCGCGAGGCGCTCGGCCTTCCTCGTCGACGAGCGCGGCACGATCCGCGCGGCGTTCGTCTACGAGACGGGCGAGCTGCCGGACGTCGACGAGCTGCTCGCTGCCGCACGCTCGCTGCAGGCGTCGGGCGAGCGCGCGTAGAGCGGGGTCAGCTGCAGCACCAGCGGCCGGCGAGCTGGAAGACCGGCCCGCCTCGGTCCGGGCGCGGGAACTGCTGCGCGACGTTCGCGACCGCGCGCACGCGTGAGCCGTGCAGGAAGACCCACTGGTTCGCGGTCGGCCAGTCGACGAGCAGCCAGCGGCCGTTTGGCGACCACGCGACGTCGCCGAACGCGCCCGGTCCCGCGAACAGGAGCCGGCTGTTGCCCGGATGGTCGACGTCCACGAGCTTCACCTCGCTCCGCCTGCCGCCGGTGCGCGCATACCGGACCTCGACTGCGAGTCGGTGCGTGCCCGGCTCGAACGCGGCGTCGAGCAGCTCGCCGGACAGCGACGTGAGCCGGCGGACGGTCCGGCCGCGACCGTCGAGGACCGTGACGCGGTGCGGCGAGACGACCGCCAGCCGCCGGCCGTCGCTCGACCAGACAAGCTGCCCGTAGACGTGCACCGTCGCGCGCCAGAGCGTGCGGCCGGTGTCGACCTGGCGCAGCACCACCGCGCCGCCGCTCTCGTACGCGAGCGTGTGCAGCAGCGCAGGATCCCACGCGGCCGGCTCGTCGGCCGCATGGGCGTCCAGCAGGCGGTCGTCGGTGCCGTCGCCCGCGACGACGCGGAGGCCGCTCGCGGCCGTGTAGGCGATGCGCGTGTCGACGTCGGTGCCTTCCCACACCGGCCACGCCACGTCGCGCCGCGCGAGCGTCCAACGGATGCGGCCTTCCGGATCGAGCGCCACCAGCTCGTCGCGGGTCGCCGCGACGACGAAGCGGCCGTGCGGCGACCACGACGCGTACTGCCAGGCGCCGATCCGGCGCCGGGCGCCGTCCGCATCGACGATCCACGTGCCGCCGCCCTCGGCCGATTGCACCAGCAGCTTGCCCGGCGCCGGCAGAGACAGCAGCGCCGGCGCCGCGTGCTCCACGCCGACGGCCTGCCGCACCCGTTCGAACACTGCATGCCCCGGCGGCGAGAGCACCGCGGCGACGACGACGGCCGCTGCAGCGACTGCCACGGCGAGCACGCGGACGCCCGGCCGGTGCGTGCGCGCCGGCGGCCGCTCCTCGAAGGCGCGACGGACGACCTCCCACGCGCGATCCTCGGGCGTCACGCGAACACTCGGAAACTGTTCGCGATCTTCGATCGCAAACAGTTTCGCGTCGATCTCATGCCTGCAGCTCCCTGAGCCGGTCGAGGCCGCGGCGCAGCCGCGAGTTGACGGTGCCGCGCGGCAGGCCGAGCAGGTCGGCGATCTCGCCCGGCGTGTACTCGAGCACGTAGCGGAGCACGATCACGGCCCGGTGCTCGGGCGACAGGTCGGCGATGCCGCGGAAGGCCGTGCGGTCCGGCTCGGCCGCGTCCGGCGCCGCGTACGCGTCTCCCAGCTCCACCTCGGCGCGCAGCCGGCGCGCGCGCGTCCAGTCGATCGCGCGGTTGACGACGATCCGGTGCAGCCACGGCCCGAACGGCCGCCTGCGGTCGAAGCGGTCGAGGTTGCGGACGGCGGCGAGGAACGCCTCCTGCGCGATGTCCTCCGCGGCGGCGGGGTCGCCGGTGACGAGCCGGGCGGCACGGTACGCGCGGGGCCAGTGCTCGCGGAAGAGCCGTTCGAGGTCGGCCACCGACCCGCGCTGGGCGCCCCTGATCCAGCCGCGCTCCTCGTCGGCCACGCGTCGACTGTACGACGACGGTGCGTCACGAGGTCCATACGCGGCCGGGACCCCGACGGGTCCCGCACGCGTAGGGGAGGCATGAAGAGACTCCTGCTCGTCCTCGCGCTCGTCCTGCCGGCCGCGTTGCCCGCCTCCGTGCACGCCGCCGGCTGCTCCCCGCTCGACTGCGCGCCGACCGGCTCCGCCCTCGGCCACGGCCTCTTCGCCGTGCGGCCGAACGGCGTCACGGGCGCCGTCGCGGTCGACGACCTCCGTACCGGTCGGGCGAGATGGCAGCTGCCGGCCGGCATCCTCGACGGCACGACGCTCGTCCACCAGGATTCCGGTGATCTGACGAGCCTCAGTTGGTTCGACGCGCTCACCGGTCGGCGTGTCGCGACCGCGCAGGCGCACGCCCAGACCGTCGACTATCTCGTCGGCGCCTCGCAGGACGGCTCGCGCGCGGTTCTCTCCTTCGCATCGAAGCGCCGGACCGAGCTCGCGATCGTCTCGCCTCGCGGCCAGCGGACGGTGACGCTGCGCGGGACGAACTGGGGGTTCGACGCGCTCGCCGGCCAGAAGCTCTACCTCCTGCGCTACCTGCGGAACGGCTACCAGGTGCGACTGTACGACCTCGCCGCGAACCGGCTCGTCGCTCGCCCGCTCAAGGACCCGCGCGAGTCGTCGCTGATCTGGGGCACGGCCTGGGCGCGGACGTCGTCGCGCGACGGACGCTACGTGTTCACGCTCTATGTCGGGCAGGACGGCGGAGCGATGGTGCACGAGCTCGACGTCCGCGACGCGACAGCGCGCTGCGTCGACCTGCCGGGCGACGGCGACTTCAACCGCGGCACCAGCTACACGCTGCAACTCTCGCCCGACGGCCGCACCCTCTGGGCGGTGAGTCCGGGTTACGGCCGGGCCGTCGGCATCGACGTCGCGTCCGCCCGCGTCCGTACCGCGTTCAGATTCCATACGGATGCCTCGGCCGATTCACCGAGCGCGACCGTGTCGGCGCTGTCTCCGGACGGGCGCAGGATCGCCTTCGCCCTCGCCGGTCGCGTCTGGGTGCTCGACACGGCGCACCGCCGCCTCGTCGCCGATCGGCGCCGCGCCGCGACCGCGCTTGCGTTCTCGCCGGACGGCAGCCGGCTCTGGGTCGCGGGCGGCGCAAGCGGACAGGTGCTGCGTTCGCTCGCGGTTGTCTGACGCGGTGGCGTGAATCGAACAGGGTGTCTGACACCTTCGGCGTCAGACACCGTTTGCGGCGATCAGTGGCGTGAATCGAACAGGGTGTCTGACACCTTCGGGTGTCAGACACCGTTTGCGGCGATCAGGCGGCGACCGGTGCGGCCGCCGCCTCGGTCGCCTCGGCCACCTCGCGCACGACCTCGACGATGTCGCGGTTGGCGTTCCAGACACGTAGCTGGCGGTCGGCGCCGTTGCCGCGCGCCAGGATCTCGCGTACTCCTTCGAGCTCGCGCTCGGAGCCGAGCTCGCGGGCGTGCGGCTCGATCTCCCGCAGCGTCCGCCGCACGAGCTGCGCGACCGGCACGCGGTTCCGGCGGCCGGTCGCCAGATCCATCACCGGCGCCTCCAAGCCGTAGCGCGCGGCGAGCCACTTGTTCTCGGTGGTGAGGATCCTGTGCCACGTCGGAACCTCGCGGCCCGACTCGTACTGCTCGCAGAACATCTTCACGAGCGCCTGGAAGAACGCCGCGATCGCGACGACGTCCTCGAGCCGCGTGACCGCGTCGCACACGCGCATCTCGATCGTGCCGAGGCGCGGGTGCGGGCGGATGTCCCACCAGATGTGCGTGTAGTCGGCGATGCAGCCGGTGCGCTCGAGCTGCCCGACGACCTCCGCGAAGTCGCCGTAGTCGCGAAAGCGGGGCGGGGGGCCGGAGCGCGGGAACGCGGCGAAGATCATCTGGCGGCTGGAGCGCAGGCCCGTCGGCTCGCCGCGCCAGAACGGCGACGACGCCGACAGTGCGAGCAGCTGCGGCAGGTGCAGCAGCAACCCGTTCATCGCCTGGATCGCCTTCTCGGGATCGTCGACGGCGACGTGCACGTGCATGCCGAAGATCAGCTCGCGCCGCGCCACGTACTGAAGCTGGTCGACGAGCTGGTGATAGCGGTCGCGCGCGGTGATCCGCTGCCGCTCGAACAGGCTGAACGGATGCGTCCCCGCCGAGGCGAAGCGGCAGCCCTGCTCGCGGGCGATCTCGGCGACGTAGCCGCGCAGCTGCGAGAGGGCGCCGCGCACGTCGCCCGCGGTGCGGCACACGGGCGTCGTCACCTCGAGCACCGACTGCATCAGCTCCGCGTGGAGGCGGTTCGAATGCTCGCCCTCGGCGACCGCCGCCAGAACCGAGTCGATGTGCTGGACGAGGTCCCACGTCTCCGGGTCGAGCAGCATGTACTCCTCCTCGACGCCGAGCGTGTACGGCGCGCCGCGCCCGAAGCGATGCTCGAGCACGCTCGTCGTCGCGCCGCCGCCGCCGGATCCCTTGCCGGTGATCGACGGCGGGAAGATCTGCCGCTCAGTACCACTCATCGCGGAGAAATCACAGCCTCGGCTTCGATCTCGACCAGCCAGCGTGGGTCGAGCAGCTGCGCGACGATGCCGGTCGTCGCCGGCCTCGCCGCGGCGAAGGCCTCGCGATGCGCGCGCCCCACCTGCTCGATGTGCGCGGCGTCGGTGAGGTAGATGCGCGTCCGCACGACGTCGTCGAGCGTTGCTCCGGCCTCCGCCAGCGCGCGCTCGGCGATCGCCAGGCACACCTTCGCCTGCTCGTAGGCGCCGGCGGGCGGATCCGCGTCGCCCGGCATGATCGGCGCCGTCCCCGAGAGCCAGACCCGGTCGCCCACCCGCACTGCGCGGGAGTAGCCGACCCGCTCCTCGAACGCGGCCCCCGAGGAGATCAGCTGCCGCTCCATGCCGTTAGTCTCGCGTGCGTGGAGGCGCTGCGCCAGGTGGACGGCTGGTCCGCCGCGGCGGCCGTGGGCGTGACCGGGCGCGTCGAAGCCACCCGCGGGAACGTCGACAGGCGCTTTCCCTGGGCGTCGGTGACGAAGCTCGCGTCCGCGGTCGCGCTGCTCGTGGCGGCCGAGGAGGGGCTCGTCGACCTCGACGAGCCCGCGGGGCCGCCGGGATCGACGTTTCGCCACCTGCTCGCGCACGCGTCGGGGCTGCCGTTCGACCAGGGCGCGCCGGTGGCAAAGCCGGGCACGCGCCGGATCTACTCGAACCAGGGCTTCGACACCGCGGCTGCGCTCGTCGCGGCGCGTTCGGGCATGTCCTTTCAAGAGTACTTCGCCGCGGTGTGGGAGGGGACAGGGATGACGCTGGCGGGGCCGGCGAGCTCCGGCGCGACGGGGACGCTGCACGACCTGCTCGCGCTGGCGCGCGAGCTCCGGGAGCCGAGGCGGCTCTCGGCCGAGACCCTCGCCGAGGCGCGCACGGTGCAGTTTCCGGGGCTCGACGGCGTCCTGCCGGGCTTCGGCCGGCAGACGCCGAACGACTGGGGGCTCGGCCTCGAGCTGCGCGACGCGAAGTCGCCGCACTGGACCGGCGCGCGCAACTCGCCGCGCACCTTCGGCCACTTCGGGCGCAGCGGCACGTTCCTCTGGGTCGATCCGGACGCCGGGCTCGCGCTCGGCTGCCTGACCGACCGCCCGTTCGGCGACTGGGCCGTCGAGGCGTGGCCGCGGCTGGCGGACGCGGTCCTCGCCGGCTGACGGTTCTCTCACGCGCCTTTCATCGCCGTCTTCGTACGCTACGGCCATGGCCCCGAGCGCGTCGGGCGGGCGGCTCGAGCCGGTGCGCGGCCGCGTGCGCCTGGCCAGGCTCGCCCTCGCCGGCGGCGCCGTCGGCCTGTTCGGCGTCACCGCGCTGCTCGCCCGCGTGCACCTGCCGGGTCACGCGAGGCAGCCGGCGACCTCGCTCGCGCCGCCCGGCGCATTGCTGCAAGCCGTGCGCCGGGACCGGCTGGAGGCAGGGGCCCTCGCGCCGGCGCACGCGACGCCCGAGGTCGTCTCGGCGCCGTCGTGAGCCGCGTCACGTTCCGTTCGATGGGCTGCGAGGTCGTCGTCGGCGGCGCGCCGGCGCCCGCCGTCGGCGCCGTGCGGGAGCTGTTCGACCGCTACGACGCGACCTTCAGCCGCTTCCGCGCCGACAGCGAGCTGTCGCGGCTGAACGCGAACGGCGGCGGACGGATGTCGCCGCTCTTCGCGGACGTCCTCGGGACGGCGCTGTGGGCCGCGGAGCAGACGGGCGGTCTGGTGGAGCCGACGCTCGGCGCGGCCGTCGAGTCCGCCGGCTACGACCGTCGCTTCGCGTGCGGCCTCGACAGCTCGGCACCGCCCGGGCCGCCGCGGCCGGGCTCGCGCGGCGGCGTTCGGCGCGCCGGCCTCGTGCTCCTGCTGGCGCCGGGTGTGCGGCTCGACCTGAACGGGGTGGTGAAGGCGCTCGCCGTCGACCGGGCCGCGGCCTTGCTCGGAGCGGCCGGGTTCGTCTCCGCGGGCGGCGACCTCGCCGCCCGCTCCGGCGTCGACGTCGCCGTCGGCGACGTGGCCGTGCGCGTGCGCGGCGGTCTCGCCACCAGCGGCACCACCCGACGGCGATGGCTGCGCGAGGGGCGGCTCCAGCATCACCTGATCGACCCGCGCACCGGTGTGCCCGCGCGGTCGCGCTGGCTGGAGGTGACGGTCTGCGGCGCCACCTGCCTCGACGCCGACGTGGCGGCGAAGGCGGCGCTGTTGCTCGGCGACGACGGGGCCGCCTGGCTCGACGAGCGCGGGCTGCCCGGGCGGTTCGCGTGTGAGACCGGCGTGCTCGAGAACGACGCCTGGCGGGCGGCGGTCCGGAGCGCCTCGTGCACCTGACGGCGAGCCCGGTCGACTGGTACGCCGTCCGCGCCGCCGGCGTCGTCGCGTACGTGCTCCTGACGGCGGTCGTCTGTCTTGGGCTTGCGCTCAGCTCCAGGCGGCCGTTCGAGCGCTGGCCGCGGTTCGCGCTCGAGGACGTCCACCGGTTCGCCGGGCTCCTCGTCGGCGTCTTCGTCGTGCTGCACGTGGCGACGATCGCCGCCGACTCGTACCTGCGCTTCTCTGTCGCCGCGATCGTCGTTCCCTTCGCTTCGTCGTACCGGCCGGTCTGGACCGGGCTCGGCGTCGTCGCGGCCGAGCTGCTGCTCGCGCTCGCGGTGACGAACGGCCTCCGCCGTCGCGGCCGCCTGTCGTACCGCCGCTGGCGACGCCTGCACTACGCGACGTTCGCGGTCTGGGCGGCTGCGACGTTGCACGGCCTGGTGGGGGGAAGCGACCGCGGCACGTGGTGGCTGCTCGCGCTGCAGGCGGCGGCGGTCGCCCTCGTCTGCGGCGGCGTCGCACGACGGCTCGGCTTCGCCGCCGGCGGTGCGGCCGTCACCGGCCTCGCCGCGGCTGCGGCCGTGGGGGTTGTCGCGACCGTCGTGTTTCCGTTCCGCCCGCACACCTGGAACGCGCGCACGTTCCACGACCGCCTCTCGGGTGAGGTGTCCTGGGTGCGCGGGCCGAGCCGGGAGCTCGTCTCCCTCGACGCGGCCGGTGTCGGGCCGCAGCGGGTGCTGCTCCGCGCCGACCTACTCGTCGAGCCGCAGGGGCTGCTGGCCACGAGGTTCCAGCTCGAGTTCCTCCCGAGCGGGATGCGATGCGCGGGTCGTGTGACGCGTCTCGACCCGTTCGGGTTCCAGGGTCGCTGCCGCGCGCGCGACGGCACCGTTCGCTACGTCCACGCCGCCTGGCCGGCGACGGCGAGCCATGCCTTCACGGGCGGAACGCTGGATGCGCACGCGTAGCGCGGCGCCGCTCGCGGCGCTCGCGCTGCTCGCCGCCGGCTGCGGCTCGCACGCGCAGCGGCGGGCCGTCACGCGGCCGACGCAGCCGAAGCCGGTGGTCCGTCATCCGCGGCCGCCGGTCCACGTCGTCGAGCGGCTGCTCTCGCACCTCGCCGCCCCGGTGCAGGACGCCGCGGCGGCGGCGGCGGACGGCGGCGGTGCGGTGCTCGTGGGCGGCCTGACGCCGGCGGACGTGTCGACGAGCGCGATCGTCTCGGTGCGCCACGGCCACGATCTGCCGGCAGGCGAGCTGCCCGTCGCGCTGCACGACGCGGCCGCGGCCCGGCTGGGGAGCGCCGTGTATCTCTTCGGTGGCGGGGACGGCGTCCGTCAGCTCGACGCGATCCTCCGGGTCGCGCCGGGTCGCGTGACGCAGGTTGGGCGACTGCCTGCGCCGAGCTCCGACCAGGCCGCGGCGGCGATCGGCGGCACGGCCTACGTGGTCGGGGGCTACACCGGCGCGCGCTGGCTCGACACCGTCGTGGCCTGGCGCCCCGGCTCGCCGCCCCGAGTGGTGGCGCACCTGCCGACGCCGCTCCGCTACGCCGCCGTCGCGGCGACCGGCGGGAAGATCGTCGTCGCGGGCGGCTCGACGCCCGCCGGCGTCGCGTCGCGGGCGGTGCTCGCGGTCGACCCCCGGAGCGGACGCGTGCGACGGATCGGCTCGCTGGCCGCGCCGACGACGCATGCGGCGGCGGCCGCGCTCGGCGGCCTCGTCTACGTGATCGGCGGGCGCGGCTCCGCCGTCGACACGCCGACCACGGCGGTCGAGGCGGTCGACCTCGCTCGGGGACGCGTCGTCGCCGCCGGCAGCCTGCGCTCGCCGCGCTCCGACCTCGCGGCCGTCTCGCTGCCGGGGCGGATCCTGCTCGCCGGCGGCCGCGGCCCGGACGGAACCGGCGACACGGTGAGCGAGCTCGTGCAGCGCCGTGCGACCCCGACGCGGTTCGCCGTGCCCAAGTTGCTCGACCCACAGGACGTCTACGCGGCGGACGCGCCCGGCGACCTGCGCGGCGCCGCGCGTCAGGCCCTCCCGCGCGTCTACGTGCCGAACTCGGAGTCCGGGACGGTGGACGTGATCGACCCGGCGACCTACAAGGTCGTGTCGTCGTTCCAGGTCGGTGCGTTGCCCCAGCACGTCGTCCCGTCGTACGACCTTGCACATCTGTACGTGACGAACGACGACGGGAACACGCTCACGGAGATCGACCCGCGCACGGCGAAGCCGGTGCGCACGATCCCCGTCACGGACCCCTACAACATGTACTTCACGCCCGACGGCCGCTACGCGATCGTCGTCGCGGAGCGGGAGGGGAGGCTCGACTTTCGCAACCCGCACACGTTCAAGCTCGTCGACTCGGTGGCGACGCCGTGCCGCGGTGTCGACCACATGGACTTCACCGCCGACGGCACGCGGGCGCTCGCGAGCTGCGAGTTCTCGGGACAGCTGCTCGAGCTCGACGTCGTGCACCGGCGCGTCGTCAAGGTCTTCGGCGCCGGCGGCGGGCTCGGCATGCCCCAGGACGTGAAGCTGTCGCCCGACGGACGCGTCTTCTACGTCGCCGACATGGTCGCCAACGGTGTCTGGCTCGTGAACGCGCACACGTTTCGCGTCGTCGGCTTCGTGCACACCGGTCGCGGCGCGCACGGGCTCTACCCGAGCCGCGACGCGCGGTACCTGTACGTCTCCAACCGCGGCGAGGGGTCGGTCTCGGTGATCTCGTTCCGCACCCGGCACGTGGTGAAGAAGTGGTGGATTCCGGGCGGCGGCACGCCGGACATGGGCGGCGTCTCCGACGACGGCAAGGTGCTGTGGCTCTCCGGCCGCTACAGCGGCGTCGTCTACGCGATCTCGACCGTCACCGGCAAGCTGCTCGCACGGATCCCGGTCGGCGCCGGCCCGCACGGGCTCTGCGTGTGGCCGCAGCCCGGCCGCTACTCGCTCGGCCACACCGGGATCCTGCGCTGACGACCGGAAACTGTTTCGTGCCGGAGGCACGAAACAGTTTCGTCGATGATCGCCTGATGACCTACCTGACCGGCTGGCGGTTCTGCCCGCGCTGCGGCGCCGGGCTGGAGCGCGCGCACGACCATCTGTATTGCCCGCGCTGCGGCGAGCAGTACTGGGCGAACTCGGTGCCGGGCGTCCAGGCGGTGCTCGTGCGCGAGGGACGCGTCCTCCTCGGCCGCCGCCGCTTCGACCCCGGCGTCGGCCGCTGGGACCTGCCGGGCGGCTTCCTGCACGAGGGCGAGGACGCGCTCGACGGGCTGCGGCGCGAGGTGCGCGAGGAGACCGCGCTCGAGCTCGAGCCCCTCTCCTTCCTCGGCACGTGGAACGAGCCGTACCTGCGGCGCGACGTGCTCTGCCTCACCTGGCTGGCGCGCGCAGCGGCGGGCGACGAGCGTGCGGGCGACGATCTGGTCGAGCTCCGCTGGTTCACGCCGCCGGAGCGCCCGCGTGGGCCCGAGCTCGCGTTCCCGACGTTCGAGACGATCCTCACGCTCTGGGAGGCAGGTCTTGGGCAGCTTCCGACGTGAAAATAGGCCGTCCGGCCCAGGCGACCGTCCGGTCAGGGGACGATCATCGCGGCATGGAAGAGGGCACCCTGCACCGCATCGAGGACGACCTGCGCCCGTCGTGGGTCGAGGAGTGGGCCGAGCACGGCATCGGCGAGATCGAGGCATATCTCGCCAAGCACCTCGCCTTCCTCACCTTCCTCGACGAGACCGCGTAGCCGCCGCCGGACGGCCGTCGCTCCCGGCCGGCGGAGCCGGGGTCTGACTACGCCGCCAGGCCCAGTGCCTTCTCGAGCGAGCCCTTGGGCATCGCCCCGACCGCCGACGCCTGCGGCTGGCCGTTCTCGAACAGGATCATGAACGGGATCGACGCGACGCCATAACGCTGCGCCAGGTCCTGCTGCTCGTCGATGTTCACCTTCACCAGCTTGACCTGATGCTCGTCCGCGATCCGGTCGAGGACGGGCGAGACCATGTGGCACGGGCCGCACCACTCGGCCCAGAAGTCGACGAGCACCTTGCCGTCGCTCTCGAGCACCTCGTGCTCGAACGTCTCTGTGGTTGCAACAGTCGCCATTGTTCGCTTCTCAGCTTCCTTTCTCGGGTATCTCGGTTCAACGCGCGGGAAGGGACGTTTGTTCCCACCCCGCTACGATCGAAAGCATGTTCACGCGGCTGCCGGACAAGCCGGACCACCCGGCGCTGGAGCTCGAGCTCCTGGCCGTCTGGGAGCGCGAAGGCACGTTCGAGAAGCTGCGCGAGCGGAACCGTGGCGGGCCGCGGTTCGGCTTCATGGACGGCCCGATCACTGCGAACGCGCCCGCGGGCGTCCATCACGGCCTCGGCCGCACCCTGAAGGATGTCTTCCAGCGCTACAAGGCGATGCGCGGCTTCGACCTGCGCTACCAGAACGGCTTCGACTCCCAGGGCCTGCACGTCGAGGTTCAGGTCGAGAAGGAGCTGGGCCTCAACTCGAAGCGCGAGATCGAGGCGTTCGGAATCGCCGAGTTCGCACGCCGCTGCCGCGCGTTCGTCGCGCACTTCGCCGGCTTGCAGACGGAGCAGTCGAAGCGTCTCGGTATGTGGATGGACTGGGAGAACTCCTACTTCACCTTCAGCGACACGAACATCGAGTACATCTGGACGTTCCTCAAGGAGGTGCACCGCCGCGGCTGGCTGTACAAGGGACACCGCTCGACGCAGTGGTGTCCGCGCTGCGGCACGTCTCTCTCGAAGCACGAGCAGGCGGGCGACGAGAACTACCTCGAGATGGAGCACCCGTCGCTCTACGTGCGGTTCCCACTCACCGAGCGTGAGGGAGAGTCGCTCGTCGTCTGGACGACCACGCCGTGGACGCTGCCGGCGAACGTCGCGGCGGCGGTGAAGCCCGATGCCGAGTACGGCCTCACCGAGGACGGGCGCTGGGTTGCCGTCGCGCGCTTCCCCGACGAGCGGTTCGTGCGGCGTGCGTTCGGCTCCGAGCTGGTCGGGCTGACGTACTCCGGGCCGTTCGACGATCTGGAAGCCCAGACGGGCGTCGTGCACCGGGTGATTCCGTGGGACGAGGTGTCGCTCGACGAGGGCACCGGCATCGTCCACATCGCACCGGGTTGCGGCGCCGAGGACTTCGAGCTGGCGCGGGTCCACGACCTGCCGGTGATCGCGCCGATCGACGAGGCCGGGCGCATGCTGCGGCCGTTCGGCGACCTGCAAGGGCTGACGACGGTCGAGGTGACCGAGCCGGTGGTCGAGTCGCTGCGCGAGCGCGGGCTGCTCGTCGAGGCGGGAACGATCGTCCACCGCTACCCGATCTGCTGGCGGTGCCGCACGCCACTCGTCTTCCGCGTCGTCGACGACTGGTTCATTCGCGCCGACGAGATCCGCGCACCGATGCTCGCCGCCAACGCGACGGTCGAGTGGACGCCGCCGCAGTACGGCAAACGCATGGACGACTGGCTCCGCAACATGGGCGACTGGAACATCTCGCGGCGTCGCTACTTCGGCCTGCCGCTGCCGTTCTACGAGTGCGAGTGCGGCACGCTGACCGTGGTCGGCTCGCGGGCGGAGCTGGAGGAGCGCGCGGTGGCCGGGCTCGATCAGCTGGAGGAGCTGCACCGGCCGTGGATCGACGCGGTGCGCATCCGCTGCGAGGAGTGCGCGCGCGAGCTGGTGCGGATCCCGGAGGTCGGCGACGCGTGGCTCGACGCCGGCATCGTCCACTTCTCGACGCTCGGATGGCACAACCCGGAGTGGAAGGAGCACGGCAACGCGACCGGGTCCGCGAGGGGGCTCACGGGCGCCGATCTGCCGGACCACGCCTACTGGGAGGAGTGGTTCCCGGCCGACTGGGTCTCGGAGGGCCGCGCCCAGATCCGGCTCTGGTTCTACTCCCAGTCGTTCATGGCAGTGGCGCTCGACGGCCGTTCCCCGTATCGGAAGGTTCTGACCTACGAGAACCTCCTCGACGAGACGGGTCGCGAGATGCACAAGTCGTGGGGCAACGCGATCGAGCTGAACGAGGCGCTCGGCCGAATGGGCGCGGATGTGATGCGCTGGCTGTACTGCTCCCAGAATCCGAGCTACGAGCTCCGCTTCGGCTACGGGCTCGCCGACGAGGTGAAGCGGCGGCTGCTCACGTTCTGGAACTCGGTCTCGTTCTTCCTCACGTACGCGTCGATCGCGGACTTCGACCCGGCCGGCGAGGCCGCGGCGGCGCAGCCGCTCGATCGGTGGCTCGCGTCGCGCACCGCGCAGCTCGTGCGCGACGCGACGGACGCCTACGAGCGATACTGGACGCCCGGCGTCGTGGCGGCGTTCGAGTCGTACGTCGAGGATCTCTCGAACTGGTACATCCGGCGTACGCGCCGCCGGTTCTGGGACGACGACACCGCCGCTCTGTGGGCGCTGTGGGACTCGCTGACGCAGGCGCTGCGCGTGGTCGCGCCGGTGATGCCGTTCCTTGCCGACTACCTCTGGCGCCACCTCGTCGACCCGAACGAGTCGGTGCATCTCGCTCCCTGGCCCGAGCCCGCGGCGGTCGACGAGGCGCTGCTGGCGGAGGTCGCGGACGTGCGGCGTGTCGTCGAGCTCGGCCGCCGTGCCCGCGACGACGCGCGGCTGAAGCTGCGTCAGCCGCTCCGGCGACTGGTGGCCGACGGAGTGCCGCGCGCCGCCGCGCACGCGGACGAGATCGCCGGCGAGCTGCGTGTCAAGGACGTCGAGTTCGGCGAGGTCGACGCGGCCGAGCTGCGCGTGAAGCCGAACCTGCCCGTGCTCGGGCCGAAGCTCGGTGCGGCGCTGCGCGACGTGCGCGAGCGGCTCGAGCGCGGCGAGTTCGACGCGCTCGAGGGCGGACGCTTCCGTGTCGACGGCCACGTGCTCGAGCCCGACGAGGTGCTCGTCGAGCGCGTCGGGCGCGAGGGCTGGGCGGTCGCGAGCGACGACGGCGTGACGGTCGCGCTCGACACGTCGCTCGACGACGAGCTGCTGCTCGAGGGCCGCCTGCTCGACCGCATCCACGAGGTGAACGTGCTGCGGCGCAACTCCGGCCTCGAGGTGACGGACCGCATCCGGCTCTGGCTCCCCGACGCCGATCTCCTCGAGCGCTACGGCGAGCGGATCGCGGCGGAGACGCTCGCCGTCTCGGTCGAGCCGGGCGAGCTGCGGTTGGAGAGGGTCGTTTCTTAACGGTGTCAGACACCTAACGGTGTCAGACACCGTTGAGGAAGTCAGGCCTGCGCTTCGGCGAGCGCGAGCTCGCGCCGCAGCTCGACGGGCAGCCGGAACTCGACGTCCTCGGCCACCAGCCGGTACGGCTCGATGTCGTCGACGCCGCGCGCCCGGAACCAGTCGCAGACGCGCTCGACGAGCTTCTCCGGCGCCGAGGCGCCGGCGGTGATGCCCACGGTGTCCACGCCGTCGAGCCACGACTCGTCGATCTCGGTCTCGTCGTCGACGAGGTAGGCCTCGACGCCGCCCGCGCGCGCGACCTCCACGAGCCGATTCGAGTTCGACGAGTTGCGGGAGCCGAGCACGAGCAGCAGCTCGATCTCGGCGAGCATCTCCTTCACCGCCCACTGCCGGTTGGAGGTCGCGTAGCAGATGTCCTCCTTCTTCGGCGCGTGGATCTCGGGGAACCGGCGGCGCAGCGCCGCGATCACGCCCGCGGTCTCGTCCACCGACAGCGTCGTCTGCGTGATGTAGGCGAGCCGCGTACCCGCCGGGAACGAGAGCGCCTCGACGTCCTCGGCGGACTCGACGAGCACGATTGCCTCTGGCGCCTCGCCCATCGTGCCGACGACCTCCTCGTGGCCCGCGTGGCCGATGAGCACGACGGTGTACCCCTGGCTCGCGTAGCGCCGCGCCTGCACGTGCACCTTGGTGACGAGCGGGCACGTCGCGTCGATCGTGTGCAGCTGCCGCACCTCCGCGTTCGCGCGCACCGAGGGCGCGATGCCGTGCGCCGAGAAGACGACCGTTCCGCCCTCCGGCACCTCGGTCTCCTCCTCGACGAAGACCGCGCCGCGGGCCTCGAGCTCGCGGACGACGTGCAGGTTGTGGACGATCTGCTTGCGGACGTAAACGGGCTCGCCGTAGAGCTCGAGCGCCCGCTCGACGGTCTCGACGGCGCGTTCCACGCCCGCGCAGTAGCCGCGCGGCGACGCCAGGAGGATCCGCCGGACCATCGCGGCGCATCGTAGCCGCGCCCCTGTTAAGGCCCGATGAGCCAAGTCGAGGCTTTCCAGACGAGCTGCTGGTCGTGCGGCGCCGGAGGGGACAGTGCTGACGCACGGCCCCGGAAGGCGACGTGCGGCCAGCTGCGCGAGCGCCAGCGGAGGGCGGCTTCGCCGCCGCAAGCTGGCGCGATCTGGGAAGCCTCGAAAACGAAGAAGCCCGCTGCTCGGGGGGTCGTCGCAGCGGGCCCTTCGTGATCGCTCACCGCGACAGCTTCCTCGAGGGGACGCGCGCCGCGGTTCGCATCGCCCAGTGGCGGGAAGGTACAGCGGCCGCGGAGGCGGAGGAATAGGCCGACAGGCCCATCTTTGCAATTCGCACCCACACGGTCCGCGCGCAGGGAACGGCGTACCATGTGCGGCTGCCTCGTGCACACCGAAGCGACGCAGGCCCTCGTCATCGACGCGATTCCGCTCCTGGTCGTCGCGGTCGCCTACGCGGCCGTGGCGGCCGCGGTCGCGCCCGCCCTCTGGCGCGACCGTGAGCATGCCCACCCGCTCGACTGGGCGGTCGCCCTCGTCTATCCGGCCGTCGCCCTCGCGGCGGCCGTCCTCGGCTCGGTCGTCGCCGTCGTGCGTACCCCGTTCGGGGGACAGCTGTGGGCTGCGCCGGCCGCCGCCGCGCTCGCGCTCGTCCCGGTGGTGCTCCTGCTTCTGCGCTGGCGCGACCGGTCGTACGTCTTCGGCGGCGTCGGACGCACGCGCGAGGCGCAGCGGCGCGTCTCGGCGCTCGACCGGCGGATCCACACGGTGGCCGAGGTGTCCGCCGCGCTCGCGCGGGCGCGCGAGCCGCTCGAGGTCTGTCGCCCGCTCGTCCGCCAGGTTGCGGAGCTCTTCGCGATCGACTTCACCGCCGTCGCCGTCGTCTCGGAGGACGGAACGGAGGCGTTCGGCGTGTACGCCGAGCAAGGCGGCAATGCCGCGCCGTGGTGGCACGAGCTGCGGCTCGATCTCCGCAACGAGCCGTCCGGCATCGCGAGCGCCGTCTTCGACGCCGCGCCGGTGACGGTGTTCGACGTCTCGAGCTCGGCTCTCGTCAGCCAGCGGCTCGCCGAGCAAGTCGGCGCCACGAGCGGCGCCTGGATTCCCATGGTCGCGGAGGAACGGGTCGCGGGGGTGCTCGTGCTCGCGTCGACCGGCGCGCGGCGCGCGTTCAGCCGCGACGAGCTGTCGCTGCTGCAGGCGCTCGCGGCCGAGGCGGGACTGGCGCTCGAACGGCTGCGGGCCGTGTCGGCTCTCGAAGTCTCGCTCGCGCGCGAGCAGGCGGCTACCGACATGACGCGGCGCGTGCGGGCCGAGCTCCAGGCCGAGGACGTGATGCACGTCGCGGTGACGGAGCTGCGCGAGGCGCTCGGGCTCGAGGAAGGTCAGGTGACGATCGAGTCCCGCGGCGACGGCGTCCCGATCGAGGTGCACGGCGAGACGGTCGGGGTGCTCCGCGTGGAGCGCGACGCGCCGCTCGGCGAGGGGGAGCTGCTGCTCGTGCAGGCGGTGGCGCAGGAGATCGGCTCCGCGCTGCGCACGGCGCAGCTGATCGCGGAGAACCGGCGGCGGCTCGAGCAGCAGACCGCGCTCCTGCACGCGGCGCGTGTGGTGACGAGCGAACTGGACGTCGACGCGGTGCTCGAGCGGCTCGTCGAGGAGGTGACGAAGCTGCTCGGCGTCGACGCGGCGGACTGCTATCTCCTGGACAACGACCACGGCGTGTTGCGCTGCGCGGCGGTCTACGGCATCGACGCCGACGTCGTCGGGTTCGAGTTCGCCGCCTCGCAGGGCCTGGCGGGCGAGGCGCTCCGCGCCGGGACGCCGGTGCTGGGCAACGAGTATCGGACCGTCTCCGCAGGCGTGCCGCATCCGGCCTACCGCGACTTCACGCGCGCGATGGTCGCGCCGATGACGTGGCTCGGTGAGACGTGGGGAGTCCTCGGTGTCGGAGTTCGTGCGGCCGACCACCGATTCGACGACGCCGACGTCGAGCTGCTCGAGGCGTTCGCATCGCTCGCATCGCTCGCCTTGCGGAACGCCGAGAGCTTCGCCGAACGGTCGCGGCAGGCCGGCGTGCAGCGCGCGTTCTACCGGGTCGCGTCGTTGCTCGCGGAGCCGGTGTCGGTCTCCGAGACGTACGTCGCGGCGGCGCAGGCGGCGAAGGAGGCGCTGGGCGGCGACTTCGCCTGCGTCTTCCTCGATCCCGGCAGCGGCGCCGTCGCCGAAGCCGGCCACGACCTGCCGGAGGCCGTCCGGGCGCTCGTGCCGCCGCCCGCGCTGCTCGACGCCGCTCGGGGCGGCGCCGTCGTCGCGGCCGCGGACGTGGAGCGAGACGGCCGCTTCGACGACGTGTGGCGCGCCGCTCCCTTCGCGTCGCTGCTCGCGATTCCGGTCGGCGCCGAGCCCCCGGCCCTGGTCGTCGTCTTCTTCGAGGAGCGGCGGCAGTTCGCACAGGACGACCTGGAGCTCGCCCGGCAGCTGGCGGGAGCGGCCCGCGGCGCGCTCGACCGCGCACGGATGTTCGAGGCCGAGCGAAGCGCGCGCTCGCTGTCGCAGCAGCTGGCGCGCGCGGGCGGGTTGTTCGCGACCGAGCTCGATCCGGCGGCGGTCGGAGAGGCGATCCTCGGCGAGGCGCTCGCGCTGCTGCATCCGGACGCTGCGGCGCTCGCGCTGCTCGACGGCGACGAGCTGCTCTTCTCCGCCGCGGCCGGCGAGGGAGCAGACGAGGCGATCGGCGCGCGCGCGTCGGCGGCCGGCTGGGCGGGCGGTGACGTGGTGCAGTCGCGTGCTCCTGTCGCGCACGCCGACGTCTCGGCCGACCCGGCGCTGGCCGAGGCGGACGCGCTCCTCGCGTTCGGTCACCGCGCGTACCTCGGCGTCCCCCTGCTGGGCGGGCTCGACGCGCCGCTGCAGGGTGTCCTGTCCGTGTACTCGCGCGCGCCGCGTGGCTGGCGGGACGAGGAGATCCAGGCCCTGGCTCTGCTCGCCGCGAACGCGTCGGCTGCTCTCGCGAACGCCGAGCTGTATCACCGCGTCGCGCTCGAGCGCGAGCAGAGCGTTGCCATTCTCGCCAACATCGCGGAAGGTGTCGTGGCGGTCGACCGTGACGGCCACGTCGTGCTGTGGAACGCCGCCGCCGCGGAGATCACGGGCGTCCCCGCCGCCGAGGCGCTCGGTCGCACGACCTCGCAGGTCCTGCAGCGCGAGCTCGAGTCGGAGACCGGGGGCGTCAACCGACTCGTCTCGATCCCGCGTGCCGGCGAGGAGGTATGGCTTTCGCTGTCGGAGGCGATCATGCGCGACCCGTCGGGCGCCCCCGCCGGCCGCATCTTCGCCTTCCGGGACATCTCCGCGGAGCGCGGAGTCGAGCAGATGAAGAGCGACTTCGTCTCGACGGTGTCGGTTGAGCTGCGCACGCCGCTGACGTCGATCTACGGGTTCGGGCAGACGCTGCTGCGGGGCGACATCGCGTTCACCGAGGAGGAGCGGCGGACCTTCCTGTCGTTCATCGTCCGTGAATCGGAGCGTCTCACGGAGACGGTCGACGCGCTGCTCGACGTCGCGCGCCTCGACAGCGGCGGCCTCGGCACGACGCTCGCGCCGACCGACGTGGGCGCCGTCGTCCACGACGTCGTCTCCGGGGCGGAGCTCGCCGCCGGCAACGGCCACCGCTTCGTCGCCGACCTCGGCTCGGGCGAGCTGTCGGCGGCGGCGGATCCCGCGCTGCTCCGCCAGGTGCTCGACCAGCTCGTCTCGAACGCGGTCAAGTTCTCGCCCGGCGGCGGCACGGTGACGATCAGCGCGCGGCGCAGCGGCGACGCGGTCGAGGTCGCCGTCGTCGACGAGGGAAGCGGCGTCCCGATGGCCGAGCGCGAGCGGATCTTCTCGAAGTTCTACCGCGCCGGCGAGGGACAGACGCGCGGCACGGGACTCGGCCTCTTCATCGCACGGGGTCTCGTCCGTGAGATGGGCGGGCGCATCTGGGTCGACTCGGGAGAGGCGGGCGGCGCGCGGTTCGCGTTCGAGCTGCCCGCATCGCGCCCATAATGCCGGGTGTGAGCGCGACGCGCGTGCTGGTGATCGACGACGAAGCGCCGATCAGGCTTCTCTGCCGCGTCAACCTGGAGGCGGAGGGGCTCGAGGTGATCGAGGCTGCCGACGGCCCCGGCGGTCTCGAGAAGGCGCGCGCCGAGCAGCCCGACGTGATCCTGCTCGACGTGATGATGCCGGGCCTGGACGGCTGGCGCGTCGCGGAGGAGCTGCTCGACGACGACCGGACCTCGGCGATCCCGATCGTGTTCCTGACGGCGCGCGCCGAGCTCCGCGACCGCGCGCGCGGGCTCGACCTCGGCGGCGTCGACTACGTCACCAAGCCGTTCAATCCCGTCGAGCTGGCGCCGCTCGTGCGCGATCTGCTCGCCCGGGTCGCCGCGGGCGAGCGCGACGACCTGCGCCGCGAGAAGCTGAGCGAGCTGCGCTCGCTCCTCGACCACACGTAGAGCGTCAGCGCGCGGTCTGCGCGAGCACGATCGCGGCGAGCACGATCGCCGCTCCGGCGAGCTGCACGCCGTCGAGCGACTCGCCGAGCCACGCCCAGGCGACAAGCGCTCCCGCCACCGGTTCGAGCATCGCGACGATGCCGACACGCGTCGCCGACAGGTGGCGGAGCGCGCTCACGAGCAGGAAGAACGGCACGATCGTGCCGGCGACGACCATCCACGTCGCGAGCGCCCAGACCGGCAGGTGCCAGCCGGCGACGTTGCCGCCGAGCGAGGTTCGCGCCGCCACTGCCGAGTCGGGGAACGTCCACCACGGGCTGACGACCGCCCAGAACAGCGACGCGAAGAGGAAACCCCACGCGAGCAGCGAGACAGGGTCGCGGCCGCCGACCGCGTGCTCGGCGAGCAGCACGTAGAGCGCGTAGGTGACCGCACCGCCGAGCGCGAACGCGACGCCTGCGGTCGAGAGGCTCGCGCCGCCGCCTACCACCTGCACGACGAGCGCCAGTCCTGCGAGCGCGAGCGCCAGCGCGAGCCAGATCCGGCGCCGGACCGCCTCGCGGTAGGCGAAGCGCGCCCACAGCGCGACCAGCAGCGGCGCCAGGTACTGGATCAGTAGCGCGATCCCGATCGCGAGCCGGTGGATGGCGAGGAAGTACAGCCACTGCACGAGCGCGAGCCCGCCGATCCCGAACGCGAGCAGGAACGGGACCTCGCGCCGCCGCAGACGAAGCCGCGCCGGCTCGACCGCCGCGACCGCCGCGAGCAGTCCCACCGCCGCGCCGATCGAGCGCAGCTGCGCGAGCCGCTCGGAGGAGAGGCCGGAGGCGAGGATCACCTTCGAGACGGTCCCGTTGACGCCCCAGAGCAGCGCCGCACCCGCCGCCATCGCGTAGCCGAGCCGGGCGTGGCGCACACGCGCCGCCGGAACGGGAAATGCCGCCTCGCTCATGCCTCACTACACTCCGGGCGAGGCGGGACGTAGCTCAGCCTGGTTAGAGCGCTGCTTTTGGGGAGCAGAGGCCGAAGGTTCGAATCCTTCCGTCCCGATCCGCGAGCGCCTCGTCGCGTTCCACGCTCGGCGGTCAGTCGAGCTGCCACACGCCGTCGCGCAGCAGCGGCACGGCGTCGCCGTCCGTGGTGATCCCGTCGACCTCGAGCTCGTCGCTGCCGATCATGAAGTCGGTGTGGATCGTCGAGCCGTTCACGCCGCGCACCGCCCGCTCCTCCGGCGGAAGGTCGACCGCGGCCGGCACCGCCTGGACGATCGACGCACCGAGCGCGATGTGCGAAGCGGCGTTCTCGTCGAACAGCGTGTCGTAGAACACGACCCCGGTCTGCCCGACACGCGAGTCGCGGTCGACGAGCGCGACCTCGCCGAGGCGAGATGCACCCTCGTCGGTCGCGACGTGCGTGCGCATGAACTGCTCTCCCGACGACGCGTGCACCTCGACGGCGCGGCCGTTCTCGAACCGGATCTCGAGGTCGCGGACGACGGTCCCCTGGATCTGCAGCGGGAGGGTCGAGCGGACGATGCCCTCGACGCGACGAGCATCCGGCGTCGTGAAGACCTCCTCCGTCGGCATGTTGGAGATGTGCGGGATGCCGCGTGACTCGTCGAGCGCGGCGTGCCACACGCCGTCGCGGTGCAGCCCGACCTCCAGCTTCGTCCCGGGCCCGCGGTAGCGCAGCCGGTCGAAACGACGCTCGTTGAGCGCGGCGGCGCGGTGCGCGAGCCGATCGACGTGCTCGCGCCAGGCCGCCTCGGGATCCGGCTCGTCGAGCCGCACAGTCGTGGCGACGGCGTCCCAGAGGCGCTCGACGTCCGGCTCGCCGAAGACGGTCGTCGCCCAGCCCTCGTTGGGGCACGCGACGATCGACCAGTTGCAGAGGCCGTCCGACAGCTTCAGCGACTCCCGGGCGACCTCCATCATCCGGGCCTTGCCCACCCGCTCGCCGTCGAGGTCGGCGTAGAGCTCGGGCTCGGGGTTGCCCGTGATCGAGCACACGGCGCCGCCTTCCTCGCCGAGGCGGCGGTATCGCTCGACGAGCCACGGCGGCGAGTAGCCGAGCTGGTCCTCGGGCGCCTGAGCGATGTGCGCGCGGCGCACGTGCTGGTCGGTGTAGAGGACGTCGACGTAGCGCGCGCCCCGCCGGTAGGCCGCGGCGGTGACGGCGCGTACGAGCGGCGCGTGCTCCGGTAGCGCGTTGACGGCCAGCAGCTGGCCGGGCTGTACGTTCACGCCCACGCGGACGACGAGCTCCGCGTACCGCTCCAGCCTGTCGTCGGTCGCGGGCACGGCGGCCAACGTTACCGGCCGACGTCCGTCGCGCGGAGAGCGCGCCGCCGCCCTCCGTACACTGGTGCTCCCCCCGTGCGAAGCCTGGTCATCGTCCTCGCCGCCGTCGCGCTGCTTGCTGTCGCGTGCGGCAAGCCGTCGCCGAAGGTGTACAGCGAGGCGCGGAGTCGTGCCTGCCTCCTCGCGCAGGACGTGAAGGTCGAGCCGCCGCCCAGGTCGGACTTCGTGGCCAGCACCGCGCTCGGCGGCGCCTTCCGCGTGCGGCTGCACGAAAACTCCGTCACGATCTCGTTCGGCGACACGCTCGCCAACGCCGACAGCCTCGATCACGTCTATCGCACCGTTCACGCGAAGAACGTCGGCATCGACGACGTCCTGCGGACGCAGGGCAACGCCGTGATGCTGTGGCACGCGCACCCGAGCGACGGCGATCTGGCGATCGTCCAGGGCTGCCTCAAGACTTAGTGAGGCGTCCGGCAACGTTTGCCGGGTTCCGGCGGCTGCAAAGCGTCGCGTGGCGGCGTCCTCGGTCGCCCCGATAGTCACCGCTATCGGGGCTCCCTCCGTCCTTGCCCCGCTCGCTTTTCGCCGCCGTCTTGCCTGGCAACGTTCCCGGACGCTCCACTAGCCGCCGCCGCTCGGGCAGTCATGCGTGTTGGAGCGCGCCCTCCTCGGCCAGGAAGCGGCGGAACCAGTAGACGAAGACGGCGAACAGGACGATCGCCTGCTCGGCGGCCATCGTCACGCCGGCGATCTGCTGGTCGGCGAGCGGGCTGAGCCCCCAGATCCGCGGTCTCGCGTGCACGTAGAAGGGGTACGCGGCACTCGGCAGCAGCGCCAGCAGCAGGCCGAGCGGCGAGGCGAGCAGGAAGGCGGCGAATGCGTAGAGCGCGCGGAAGCCGGAGGCCGCCCGGCGCGGCACGTCATGCAGGAGCGGCCACCACACGAGCAGGCCCGTGCCGAAGTAGCAGGCGTGCTCGACGTGGATCAGCCACGACTGGTGGTGGAGGGCGGCGTCGTAGACCGGCGGCGCGTGCCACGCGAAGTAGTCGACCAGCCAGATCGGGAGCGCGACGAGCGGGTGCGTGACGGCGCGCCAGACGTCGTGGCGCGCGAGCCGCTCGGCCATCGGCGCCGACACACCGAGCACGGCGAAGAACGGCGCCCACTCGGCGAGGATCACGTTCTGCAGGAGATGGGCGGTGAGCAGGTAGTGGAGGCCGAGGTGGTGGAGTGGCGTCCAGAACGCGACCGCGAGCAGCGCCATCGACGCGCCGTAGCAGGCGACGCGCCAGCGTGGCGCGCCCAGCCTGCCGACCGCGAACAGGTAGAGCAGCGACAGCACCGGGATGACGACCGTCGTGTCGACGTCCGCCTGCCACGCGTACGGCGAATGGGCGTGTGCGAGAAGCACGGCCGAACGCTAGACGGCTGGGCCGCACCTCCGTTGCTAATCGAGCCATTCGGGTCGCTCGAACCCGCCGTACTCCTGAATCGAGCCGTAGATCGTTTGTACCACCCGCGTGCTGTGCACCAGTAACGCGCACGTTCCGTACGGCAGCTTGTTCACCCGCTTCTTTTGACTGGAGCGGGAATAGCTGTTGACGGTCGACTTCATGAGCGAGGACGGCCCAAGGTCGAGATTCGAAAGCCAGTAATCCTCGATCTCTTGCTGCTGCACCGCGTGATCCGCGAAGAGGTAGCAGTGAATCCGCATCTTCGAGTTCGGCACGTCGAAATGCCGACGGAGAAAGGTCGCGAAGAATCGGAGAACTTCGACGTCGGCGTTCGAGATGGACGCCGACGACCGGCGCTTCTCGCCCTCTGCCCAGTAGAGCATGCACCCGGCCGCGTAGGCGGCATCTCGCTCCCGCGCCAACCGACGGCCGTCGCGTTGATAACCGAGGCGGACTTCTCTCGCCGCCGCAGCCTTACGTTGGGCCGCGACGAGTGGGCCGCGGCGAGTCCGTTCAGTCAGGCGCTGAAGCTGCTCCGGCCCGAGCGACACGCCTCGGACCCACGTACTCACAGACGAGCGGGAAACGCGCAGGTGTTGCTCGATCTCTCCGACTGACCATCCGAGTGCGCGAAGCTCCAGCGCCCGTTCCCGCTCTACCGTTTTCAAGTTCGACAACCTACCAGCGGCGTCGGACGGAGATAGGAGCGGGCGGAGGGAGTCGAACCCTCGTACACGGCGTGGAAGGCCGTTGCTCTACCGTTGAGCTACGCCCGCGAGCCGGATCAGCCTAGCGATCCGCTCGTCAACGGAGCCGGTCGGCGAACGGCTCGAGCTCGTGGGCATGCAGCCCGATCTCGCCCGCTTCGAGCGCGGCTTTCACCTCGCGCGCGAGCCGCCGCGCCTCGCTCTCCTGATCGGGGTCGAGCACCGTGCTGACGCTGGCGACGACCGACTGAGCCTCGTGCAGCTGCAGGTCGACGGTCGTAAGCAGGCTCTTGTCCTCGATGTAGGGATCGTCCGGGACGCCGACCCAGACGGTGACGGTTCCTCCGCCGGGCAGCGCGGCGTGCTCGACGGCCGGTGCGGAGCGAAGCGTCATGGGCGTGGAAGCTAACAACGTCCGACCCGCCGGCGATGCTCGAAGCGGTGGGCACCCGGCGCGTCGTCGACCTGCGCCCGCGCACGATCCTGCGCGTGCTGCTGATCGTGCTCGCGGTCGGCATCGTGCTCGAGGTCGTCTGGCTCTCGCGGCACGTGCTGGCCTGGGTGGTCATCTCGTTGTTCCTCGCGCTCGCGCTCGACCCGCTCGTGGGCTGGATCCAGCGACACTCGAGCCTCGGACGCGGAGCCGCGATCGGCGTCGCCTACCTGCTCGTGCTGGTCGTGATCGTCGGCGTAGGGGCGACGTTCGTGCCGAAGCTCGTCGACGAGGTGAACGGCTTCGTGCAGGCGCTCCCGGGCTACGTCCACGACCTCACGCACGGCCGCGGCCGGCTCGGCTTCCTCGAGCGGAGGTACCACGTCGTCGAGAAGGTCCGGCAGCAGGTGAAGGAGGGTGGCGCGAGGCGCGTGCTCGGCCTTTCCGGAGCGGCGTTGTCGGTGACGAAGAGCGTGATCACGATCGTGGCCGCGACCGTGACGATCGTGTTCCTGACCTTCTTCATGCTGCTGGAGGGCCGCGACTGGATGGAGCGCTTCTACTCGCTGCTGCCGGAGGGTTCGCGTCCGCGCTGGCGACGTGTGGGCCACGACATCTACCGCACGGTCGGCGGCTACGTCACCGGCAACATCCTGATCAGCGTCATCGCGGGCGCCTCGATCACGCTCGTGCTGCTGATCATGGGCGTCCCGTACGCGGTCGCGCTCGGGCTCGTCGTCGCGTTCCTCGATCTGATCCCGCTGGCCGGCGCGACCATCGCCGGTGTGATCGTGACGCTCGTCGCCTTCCTGCACTCCGTTCCGGCGGGGATCGTCGTCGTCGCGTTCTTCGTCGTCTACCAGCAGATCGAGAACCACTTCCTGCAGCCGGTGATCTACGGCCGGACGGTGCAGCTGTCGCCGCTGGCCGTGCTGATCTCCGTGCTCGTCGGGGCGGAGATCGCCGGGATCCTCGGCGCGCTGGCCGCCATCCCGGTCGCCGGTGCGCTCCAGGTCGTGATCCGCGACCAGCTCGCCGCGCGGCGCGGCGTCGTCCTGCCGCCGTCGACGAGCGAGGTGCCGGGCGAGCCGGGACTCGCCGAGAGTTAGGTCCGGCGCGCGCCGAAGATGCGCCGAACGGCCGATGTGCGCCGTCCGGCCGGCGGCCGATCCTTTCCCGCGTGGCAAAGGCCGCCTTCAAACCGGGGCTGCTGCTTGCGCTGGTGGCCGTCCTGGCCGCCCCGCTGGTCATGCCGGCGTCGGCGAGGCCGGCCCACACGCGCATGCGCGCCGCGCTGTCCACGCTGGACGAAGGAGTGCTGCGCCAGCTGAACGCCATCCGGGCCCTGCACGGGCTCGTGCCGCTGCGGCTCGATCCCGAGCTGAACGCCTCTGCGGCTGCGCACAGCACCCAGATGGGGCTCGACGGCTACTTCGAGCATCGCTCCGCCGACGGCACGGTCTTCTGGCGGCGGATCCAGCACTGGTACCGCTCGGTCGGCTATCCGTACTGGTCGGTCGGCGAGAACCTCCTCTGGGCCTCGCCGGATGTCGACCCGGCCGAGGCGCTGAGGCTCTGGATGCGCTCGCCGGAGCATCGCGCGAACATCCTCGCGCCGCGCTGGCGGCAGATCGGCATCGCGGCCGTGCACCTCGACGCGGCTCCCGGTGCCTTCCACGGGCTGCCGGTCACGATCATCACGACCGACTTCGGCGTCCGCAGGTAGGGCGGGCGCGGGGCCGGGGCTACGCTTCCTGCCCGGCGCCCGTAGCTCAGCGGACAGAGCGACGGCCTTCTAAGCCGTGGGTCGGAGGTTCGAATCCTCCCGGGCGCGTCAGCTTCAGGCCCCCTCTGCGGCCAATTTCTCCCTGGTTGAGAATTCGACTTCCGCGAAGGAGTCGATGTCCATCGGCGCTTTTGGGAAGACCTCGAGCACACCCTGAAGCCGAGTTAGTACCGCCCCCACACGCTCCAGCCGCCGGTTGTGAAGGCGGCGAGGAGTGTCAGGTGAGCGCAGGCGTTGCAGTGTCCTACAGGGTTGTGCGGTTTGTCCAGTCGCGGGAAGTAGACGTCGACAGCGACGGAGCGCCGCCACACGACGAGGCCGCACTCGGACTTGATCCACCCGCTCGGAAGCCAGTTGCGTACGAGGATGAAAGACGTGACGCGAGCGCCAATCAACTCCCTGGCTGGTGTGTTGGAGACCTTCCAGAGGGAGGTTCGGACAAACTGCAACACCGCACGACGAAGCGGCTGCTCGAAGGTCACGATCGGGTCAGGGAGCGGCCGTGTGCCGTGCGGGCATCCGCTGAACGTTCCGGCCGGAGGCTGACTGCTGTCAGAACGCGCTCGGCCCGCCATCGCGCCCGTACTGAGCAGCGCGATGACGACAAGCACCAAGTAGAACCGAGCGCATCTCAGAGAGTCGAATCCTTCCGGGCGCGTCGCAGAACCGGTGGGCCTACGGCTTCCGCGTCTGGCGCCCTAGCGGCATGACGATGTCGTCTCCGCTCGGGAGCCTCATGCGCATGCCCACGCTGTCCCCGCCGAAGCGCACGAGGCTGAGCGGCTTCCAGTCCTTCCCGCCCCAGGCGCGACGGATCGCGTCTGCCGCGCGGAGGCCGGGAAGCATCCTCTCGAAGCTCGGCCCCTCCAGCTCCCACTCCATGCCAGAGAGGATACGCCGGTGACGGCGGATCGGCGTCGGCCCAGAGAGCCGCTCCGAGGCGAACGCACCGCCGTCCGCCGCGCGGACGCTGCGGATGCCGAGCTGCTCGTGCGGTGGCATCGCGATCCCGGCGTGGCGCGGTTCTGGGACGGCGAGACGTACTCGCTCGAGGAGATGCACGAGCGTCTCGCGCGCGAGGACGTCGACCCGTACGTCGTCGAGGCGGACGGGCAGCCGGTCGGCTATCTGCAGGCGTGGTTCGACGGCGACGCCTGCGGGCTCGACATGTTCCTCGTCCCGGAGGCGCGCGGGCGCGGGCTCGGCCCCGACGCGGCACGAACCCTTGCCCGCCACCTGCTCGACGAGGGAGGCTGGACGCGCGTCACGGTCGATCCCTACATATGGAACGAGGCGGCGATCAGGGCGTGGGAGCGGGCGGGCTTCCGTCCGGTCGAGGAGCGCGAGCCGGACGACGAGCATCCGCACCGCTGGCTGCTGATGGAGCTCAGGCGGCGGCCGCCAGCCTCAGCAGCGGGCGCAGGGACAGCGCCTGCACCGTGAGCGCAACGGCGAACGCGAGCACGAATGCCGGCCCGATGCCTGCGTCGACGAGCGAGAGCGAGAGCGTGGAGTAGAAGCAGACGAACGAGAACAGCCCGACCAGCAGCCCGCGCAGCACCTGCACGGCGCCGGCCGGCCCTTCGAGGCGGTGCGCGAACGCCGCCAGCACGACGGTGTACAGCGGATAGACCGCGAGCAGCCCGCTCAGCCGCGGCCCGAAGGTCGTCGCGAGCGCCGTCAACGCCAGCAGGAAGACCGTCGCGACGACCGCCCGCGCCGGCACGTCCCAGCGCGAGGGCAGCCGCTCCGGCGGGTCGGTCGGCCGTGGCACGTGCGGCACGAGCACGAGGCCGCCGACCAGCGAGAGCGCGGCGATCGTCCCGAGCCCGACGACGATGCCCGGACGCGCGTCGAGCGGCAGGGCCTCCAGCAACGCCGCAGTCGCCGCGAAGCACGCCGACCCGACCGCCACGGCTGCGGGCCAGCGGGCGCGTCGGGACGCGGCCGCGTAACCCACGCAGAACGCGACCTCTGCGATCGCTCCGCCGAGCGAGCCGACCGCGCCGCGCGCGGCGAACCGCGTGCCGTGCTCGACGGCGAAGAACGCGGCGATCGGGCCCGAGGTGAGCGGCAGGCCGATCAGCCAGCCGGCCGCGATCCGGCCGAATCGCCGTCCCGCGAGCGTCGCGAGCACGACGATCGTCGGCGTCAGCAGCAGCTTGGCGACCAGCAGCACCCCTTCAGTTTGCATCCACCCCCTCCGGGAACGCCGCGATGGACGCGATCAGCGAACGAAGAGGAGGATTTCGATGGCCGAGCGGAAGCTGGCAGGGAAGAAGGTCGCGATCGTCGCGGCGGACATGGTCGAGCGCGTGGAGCTCATCCAACCGCGCCAGGCGCTCGAGGATGCGGGTGCCGAGACGCATCTGATCTCGCTCGAGCCGGGCACGATCCGCTCGTTCGACCACTTCGATCCGGCGGACGAGCTGAAGGTCGATCGGGCGGTGGAGGAGGTCGACGCGTCCGAGTACGACGCGCTGTTGATCCCCGGCGGCGTCGGGAACCCCGACCAGCTGCGCGGCGACGAGAACATGGTGTCGTTCGTCCGCGACTTCTTCGAGCAGGCGAAGCCGGTTGCTGCCATCTGCCACGGCCCGTGGGTGCTCGTGGAGGCGGACGTCGTCCGCGACCGCAGGCTGACGTCGTGGCCGACGCTGCAGACGGACATCCGCAACGCGGGCGGCAACTGGGTAGACGAGCAGGTCGTCGTCGACGAGGGCCTCGTCACGAGCCGCAAGCCCGACGACATTCCCGCCTTCAACGACAAGATGATCGAGGAGTTCTGCGAGGGCAAGCACGCGGAGCAACGCGGGAAGACGGCGACGTCCCGCTGAGCAGCGCCGCTCTCCTCGACCTCGACGGGACGCTCGTCGACGCGAACTACCAGCACGCGTTCGCGTGGTACCGGGCATTTCGTCGTTTCGACATCGTCGTGCCGATGTGGCGTGTCCATCGCCACATCGGCATGGGCGGCGACCAGCTCGTCGCGGCCGTGGCGGGCGACGAGGTCGAGCGACGGTTGGGGGATCAGCTGCGCGAGGCATCCGGCGAGGAGTTCGCTCCGCTCCGGGACGAGTGCATGCCGCTCGACGGAGCGCGCGAGCTCGTCGGCGAGCTGAAGCGGCGTGGGCACCGGGTCGTGCTGGCGTCGTCCTCCTCGAGCGACGACCTCGAGTTCTTCGTCGACCGCCTCGGCGTCCGCGGCGACGTCGACGGCTGGACGACGAAGGACGACGTCGAGCGGTCGAAGCCGCATCCGGACGTCGTCCACGCCGCGCTCGAGAAGGCGGGAACCCGCGACGCGGTGATGGTCGGCGACTCGCGCTGGGACATCGAGTCGGCCGCGAACGCGGGCCTCGAAACCGTGTGCGTCATCACCGGCGGCTGGTCGGAGCAGGAGCTCCGCGACCACGGCGCGGTCGCCGTGTTCGACTCGCAACGGAAGCTCTGCGAATGCCTCCACTCGACGCCGCTACGATGACCGCCGCACGGTGGCAGTAGCTCAGCTGGTAGAGCCCCGGGTTGTGGTCCCGGTGGTCGTGGGTTCGAGTCCCATCTGCCACCCTCTCCATCCTCTAGGCTGACCCGGCTCGGCCCCGTAGCTCAGAGGACAGAGCGGGAGCCTTCGAAGCTCCGTGCGCAGGTTCGATTCCTGCCGGGGCCACTTTTCGACATTGCGCAAGCTCGCGTGACGAGCGGAGCGTGGGCAGAGTCAGCGACCCGGTGATCGCTCTCTCTGTATGCGGTTGTCGGAGGTCGCGCTGGCATTGCGCAACCGTCATCCTCGAGGGATGGTCTCGAAGCGCCCGCGACCGCGGAGTCGGTAGACGCCGAAGTCGGAATCGAGCGTAAAGACCGTGCGCCGGTCGTGCTCCTCGGCGTACGCGACGAGCGTCGCATCGGCCAGGTCCATCGGACGGTCGGCGTGCTGATCCATGAGTCGCGCGCTGCGTTCCACAGCGGCGGGTGAAAGATCGGCGACCACCAGCCGATCGGTCTGCACCAGGCGCCAGAGCGCGCGTTGTCCCCTGACTCCGCCCGCGCGCCCGAGAAGATACATCGCCTCCGTGAATGGGGGCCAGGTCGTGATCAGCGGGAGCGCGAGCTCGTCGAGCGCCTCGAGGCAGGCGTCGTGATCCGGCTCGTCTGCATCGATGATCGCGACGAGCGGCCCCGCGTCGGTAAGCGTCACCCGCCGATACCCGAGCGGGCAATTGTCTCGGCGAAGGCCTCACCCGTCCGCCGAGCCCTTCCGCCGCCGCCGTTGACGGCGCCAGCTACGTCGCGAAAGCGCTCGCGGCCCTGCTCCGCGAGCGTCTCTTCGGCTCGCTCCGCTACAGCGTTCCGGATAAACGCGGAGACGGACTCGCCCCGGACGGCGGCGGCCTTCCGTACCCTCCGATCGAGCTCAGGGTCGAGACGGACGCTTCTCACGACCCCGAGCGTATCACAACGGTCCAGCAGCGTATTACACAGTCTCACATCCAGAAAGGGGAGAGCGATGCCGTTCGTCGACACCGTTGCCGAAGACGCCGCCACCGGCGACCTGGCGGCGATCTACGAGGAGTCCCGCGCGCAGAGCGGATACGTCCAGAACCTGGCTCGCGTCTTCTCCCTCCGTCCCGAGGTGTTCCGTGCCTGGCAGCAGCTGAACGCCGCCGTCAAGGCGCACGATCTGCGCAGGTACGAGCTCGCGACGCTCGCCGCCGCACGACGACTTCGCTCGAGCTACTGCGCGCTCGCGCACGGCAAGGTGCTCGCCGAGCAGTTCTTCTCCGCCGACGAGGTTCCGCTCCTGCCCGAGGGGCTCGACGAGGCCGACCGGGCCGTCATGGAGCTGGCCGAGCAGGTGGTCGACGACGCCACGGCCGTCACGCGCGACGACATCGACCGGCTGCGGTCGCTCGGCCTCGACGACGGCCAGATCGTCGACGTCGTCCTCGCCGCGGCGGCACGGTGCTTCTTCAGCAAGGTGCTCGACGCGCTCGGCGCCGAGCCCGATGCCGCCTACTCGGAGCTGCCGGCGACGCTGCGTGATCCGCTCACGGTCGGCCGGCCGATCGAGGTCCCGGCGCCGGCAGACGTCGGCGCGTAACCGCGCGTCTTCGTTCCTCAGCCGACGGGTGCAGCGGTCCGCGCGCGGGCGCGCCGGCCCGCGCGCGCCGCCCGTAGCGCGAAGCTCGTCATCGACCGCCCGAGCTTCTGCGCCTCGCGCACGACCGCGTCGAGCGCCGTCGCGAACCACTCGACGTCGTCCTCGCCGATCGTCAGCGGCGGCAGACCCTTGACGATGTTCACCTTGTGCCCGGCCACCTGGCTGAGGATCCGGTGCTCCGTGAACAGGGGCACCACGATCAGCTGCGCGAAGATGCCCGGCTGCACGCGCTCGAGCATCCGCCAGGTCGTCGAGCGTGCGCCCGGCTCCCCGAACTCGATCGCCCACATCAGGCCGAGCCCGCGCACGTCCTTCACGACCGGGTAGCGCTCGGCCAGGGGCCGCGTGCGGTCGAGGAGCAGCTCGCCGAGCCGGGCGGACCGTTCGACGAGTCCCCGCTCGTCGAGCTCGCGCAGCGTCGCGAGGCCGGCGACGCAGGCAAGGTCGTTCGGTGCGAAGGTCGAGCCGTGGCTGAACGCGTTCTCCAGCGAGTCGAACACCGCGTCGTAGACCGCGTCGCTCATCAGCAGCGCTCCGACCGGCACGTAACCACCGGAGAGCGACTTCGCGACCGGCATCAGGTCCGGCTCGAGCGCCCAGTGCTCGCCGGCGAACATCCGGCCCGTGCGTCCGAATCCGGTCTGTACCTCGTCGACGCAGAAGAGCGTGCCGTAACGGCGGCAGAGCGCCTGCGCTCCTGCGAGGTAGCCGTCCTCGGGCAGGTGCACGCCCTTGCCGAGGATCGGCTCGACGATGAACACGGCCACGTCCTCGCGCGCGAGCTCCGCTTCGAGCGCATCGAGGTCGTTGAACGGCACGCGCGTCACTCCCGGCAGGAACGGCCCGAAGCGATCGGTGAACGCCTCCTCGCCGTTCACCGAGAGCGAGCCGAGGGTCAGGCCGTGGAAGGCGTGCTCGACGCAGACGATGCGCGGCCGGCGCGTCGCCGCCCGCGCGAGCTTCAGCGCGGCCTCGACCGATTCGGTGCCGCTCGACGTGAACAGCGCCTTGCCGATCGACGCGGGCGCGCGCGCGGCGAGCTCCTCGGCCAGCAGCGGCGTCAGCGGCGACACGCCCATCTGCGGTGCGCTCGGCGTCTGCAGCGCCATCGCCTCCACGAGCCAGTCGCGAACGCGTGGATTGTGACGGCCGACGTTGAACATCCCGAAGCCGCCGAGCCAGTCGAGGTAGCGGTTGCCCTCGTCGTCGAAGAGGTACGCGCCCTCGGCGCTGGCCCAGTTGCGGTCGAACCCGATCGTGCGCAGCACCCGCACCATCTGCGGGTTCACGTACGCGGCGAAGCCGTCGAGCGCGGTTCCGGCTCGTCCGGACAGCAGGTCGGCGAGCTCGCCGCTCATGGCATTGACTTTACCCCCGGCTACGCTTTTCCCTGCGCGCGCGGGCGTGGCGGAACCGGTAGACGCGCCGGGTTTAGGTCCCGGTGCTCGAGAGAGCGTGGGGGTTCGAGTCCCTCCGCCCGCACCTCCGGGGCGGGGAAGCTCGCGGGACCTGGTTCGTGACTCCGTCACGAACCAGGTCCGGGCGTTTCCTAGGGCAGCGCCGTGAAGACCTCGTCGAGCGGCTTCCGCTCCTTGAGCGGCGGCTCGCTGATCCGCGGGCCGAGATGGATGAGCGAGACGACGCGCTCGTCGTTCGCGAGCCCGAGCAGCTGCCGCACGTGCGGCTCGCTCAGGACGGCCGGCGTGCGCCAGTACGAGGCCAGCCCGCGCGCGGTCGCCGCGAGCAGCACCGCATAGACGGCGCAGGCCGTCGCGTGCAGGTCTTCCTCGTCGGTGTGTGCGTCGCCGGACAGCCTCGCGGTCGCGAGCACGAGCGTCGGCGCCCGCCGCAGCTTCGGCGCCTCCTTCTCGCCCGCCGCCTCCTCGAGCGCCGCCCGCGTGCCCAGGCCGAGGAGCCGGAATCGCCACGGCTCCGTCAGGTGATGGTTCGGCGCGTACCGTGCGAGGTCGAGGAGCTCGCGCACCTCGCTCTCCGCGAGCGGCTCCGGGCCGAATTGCTTGTGCGTCCGACGCGTGCGGATCGCGGTCTCGACGTCCACTCGCGGGACGCTACCCGTCTGCTCTAATGGCCCGACCGTGCCGTCGCAGCCCGTGATCGAGCAGCTCGGCGAGGATCGCGTCCGCCTCACCGTCGACGTTCCCGCACACGACGTGCATCACGCGGTCGAGCACGCCGCCTCCGATCTCGCCGAGTCGGTGCGCATCCCCGGCTTCCGGCGCGGCAAGGTGCCGCGGCCGGTGCTGGTCAAGCGCGTCGGCAAGGAGCGCCTCTACAGCGAGGCCGTCACGAGCCACATCGGCAGCTGGTTCTGGAACGCGGCTGCGCGCGCGCGCGTCAACCCCGTCACGCAGCCCGACTACGACTACGAGCTGCCGACTGCCGACGACCGCGACTGGCGGTTCTCGGCCACGGTCGAGGTGCAGCCGAAGCCGACTCCCGCCGACTGGACGACGCTCGAGGTGCCGAAGCAGGAGGCCGAGGTGCCGGAGGAAGCCGTGCAGGAGGAGCTGCAGGCGTTGCAGTCGACGGTGGCCGACCTCGCGGCCGTCGACGGCCGGCCGGCGGCCGACGGCGACGTCGCCGTGGTCGACCTGCTGGCGCAGGACGGCTCGGCGCAGCGCGACTACGTCGTCGAGCTCGGGGCGGGGCGGCTGGTCGAGGAGATCGAAAACGCCGTCGTCGGGCTGAGCGTGGGCGAGCAGCGCGAGATCGCCTACGAGCTCGCCGAAGGAGGCACGCGCCGCGCGACGGTGGTGCTAAAGGAGCTGCGGGAGAAGGTGCTGCCGCCGCTCGACGACGAGCTCGCGCGGCGCGCGTCGGAGTTCGACACGCTGGCCGAGCTGCGCGCGGACGTCGAGGAGGGCCTGCGGGCGCAGATCGAGGAGGAGCTCGACGGCCGCTTCCGCGCAGCCGCCGCAGACGCGCTCGTGAAGGCGACGAGCTACACGCCGCGTGGCCCGCTCGTCGAAGCACGCACGCGTGAGCTCCTCACCGGGCTCGCGCGTTCCCTGGAGGCGCGCGGCATCGACGCGGGCTCGTACTTCCAGCTGACCGGGCTCACGCCCGAGACGCTCGAGGCGCGCCTGCGCGCGGAGGCGACGCACTCCGTCGCCCGCGAGCTGGTGCTCGAGGCGGTCGCGGACCAGCTCGGGCTCGAGGTGACCGACGACGAGATCCGCGAGGAGCTGCGGGCCGCCGGCGAGAGCGACGAGGACATCGAGGAGTTCGTCTCCGCCGGCGGTGCGGACAACGTGCGCGACGATCTGCGCCTGAAGAAGGCACTCGACCGCGTCGCGGCGGAGGTGAAGCCGATCGCGCCGGAGCTGCACGAGGCGCGTGAGAGCATCTGGACGCCGGAGCAGGAGCGAGCGGCGGGCGAGCAGAAGATCTGGACCCCCGGCAGCGCGAGGTAAGGAGCGAAGAGATGAGCCCGTTGATCCCGATGGTGGTTGAGCAGACGTCGCGCGGCGAACGCGCATTCGACATCTATTCGAGGCTGCTGGCCGAGCGCATCATCTTCCTCGGCACGCCGATCGACGATCAGATCGCGAACCTGGTGATCGCGCAGCTCATCCATCTCGAGTCCGAGGACCCGGACAAGGACGTCTACATGTACATCAACTCGCCGGGCGGCTCGGTCTACGCGGGCCTCGCCGTGTACGACACGATGCAGTACATCAAGCCCGACGTGAACACCACCTGCGTCGGAATCGCGATGAGCATGGGCTCGCTGCTCCTCGCGGGCGGCGCGAAAGGGAAGCGAATGGCGCTGCCGAACTCCAGGATCCTGATCCACCAGGTGTCCGGCGGCTTCCAGGGGCAGGGCACCGACATCGAGATCCAGGCC
>Ga0070739_10000974_pt1 | contig 46627 bp, 30 predicted proteins | sample Coa_R1_7_FD_66445 | JGI IMG/M metagenome (GOLD analysis project Ga0070739, IMG submission 66445) | Surface soil microbial communities from Centralia Pennsylvania, which are recovering from an underground coalmine fire - Coalmine... | ecosystem: Environmental > Terrestrial > Soil > Unclassified ...
TAATCGAAAGCTAGGTCGGCCGAACTTGGCGTTTGCCGACCTGATCGACTGGTGAAGGGCCGGCTATTTCACAGCAAGCGTTGAAATACCCGTCTAGGGGTCCTTCGGACGACCGTCCTGCGGACGGCCCACCCCTATCCCCTCCCTGAACGCTCGAACGATAATGCTGTTCTCGCTAGGGAGGGGGACATAATTGAAAGGTGTTGCCCGCGAGGGCGGGCTTCGTGTTTGGGCATGGGGTTTTAACCCCGTGTTCTAATGAAGTCTTCGCCGGGTTGAGGGGAGTCTCCTGCGGAAAATGGGGGAGCGATGGCGAAAGATAAGAAAGTATGTTCGAGAGAGGAGATGCAGGGGATACCGGAAGTCCACGCGTTGAGCCGGGAGGAGAAGATCGGGCAGTTGCTCTGTTTGGGTTGGAGCGAGGCTACGCAGCAGGACGATGCGCGGACCGTCAATGCGCATGCCCGCGCCGTCGTGGAGGAGATGCGCGCGGGAAGCCTGGTGCTGATGAGTCGCAACGTCGGCGCGCCGGAGCCGTTGCGCGCCCTGATCGCCGAGCTGAACGCCCTGGCGGCCATTCCGTTGCTGGTGGGCGTAGACCAGGAGGGCGGATGGATCACCCGCCTGGGGCCGCCGTTTACAGCCTTCCCCGGCAACATGGCGCTTGGAGCCATCCCCGGAGAGCAGGCGGAAGCCTACGCCCGGCGGCAGGCGCAGGCCATCGCGCAGGAGCTGCTTGCCGTTGGCATCAACTGGAACTTTGCTCCGGTCGTGGATGTCAATAACAATCCGAATAACCCGATCATCGGCATTCGTTCCTTTGGAGAGGATCTGGAGAGGGTCGCCAGGCTGGGAGCGGCGGCCATCGATGGCACTCAGCAGAGCGGGCTGCTAGCCTGCGCCAAGCACTTCCCCGGCCATGGCGACACCTCCGTCGACTCTCACCTCGCGCTGCCGACGATCCCGTACGGAAGAGAGCGGCTGGAGTCCATCGAGCTGCCGCCGTTCCGGGCCGCCATCGCCGCCGGGGTCGGCTCGATCATGACCACGCATATCCTCTTTCCCGCCCTGGATGCCCACAACCCGGCGACCCTGTCCTCGGCGATTCTGAACGGTCTGCTCCGGCGAGATCTGGGCTACGGGGGCGTGGTCATCACGGACTGCCTGGAGATGCATGCTATCTCCCGGACCGTCGGGACGGCGCGCGGCGCGGTAGAGGCGATCAAAGCGGGCGCGGACATGGCGCTCATCTGCCACACGCTCTCGACGCAACGCGAGGCGTGGCAGGCGCTCCTGAAGGTGGTGGAGACGGGCGAGCTGCCCGAAACGCGGCTGGATGAGGCCGTGGGGCGCGTGCTGGCGGCAAAGCGGCGCTTGGCCGCCGGGTCGCCATCCACAAACGCCGCGCCCTGGAAAGACCCGGCCCATGCGGCGCTGGAGAGCGAGATCGCGCACGCTGCCATCACCGTGATCCGCAATACAGGCGCCATTCCGATCCCACCGGACGCCTCCCTCCTGGTAATCTCCACGCATCCTGCCGGACCAAAGCTGGCGCACGCGCTGGAGCGCCACCGGAGTACCGTCCCCTTCCTCAAAATCGATAAGGGCTTTCCTGCCGCGCAGGTCGAGGAGGCGCTGCGCGCCGCCGGGGAGACAGCCGTCATTGTCACTACGGCCCCGCTGCCACCGGTCGAGGATGCGCCCGCCCTATTCCTGAAGAGCCTGATTCAGGCTTGCGGCGACCGGTTGATCGTCGTGGGACTGCGGGAGCCGTATGATCTGCGCCGCTTCCCGGATATTCCTAACTATCTCTGCGCCTATGGCAGCCGTCCCTGCCAACTGGAGGCCCTGACGGACGCGCTCTGCGGGATCTATCAACCGGCAGGGCGTCTGCCGGTCACCGTGCCCGGCAAATAACCGATCAGAAGAGGAAGAAGCCTGTGCCGTGGGTCTGTGGAGCGATGAGGCAGGCAAAAAAAGAGGGAGCCGGCAAGGAATGAGCGCCTGTCCCCTCAAAACCTAATCGATTATGCTCGTGTCACTATTAGTATAACGGCTTTCCGAGCCGTAATCAAGCGAAATCCTTCACAGTGTGGGTGTGAAATTCATCACACTCCCTACGGTGTTTGTGCCGGCACACGGACCCGTAACGGGATGTTTGCCGTCGCCGCGCCGCCCTTATCGTTGTAGACGTAGACGAACAGCCGGTACGCGCCTGGCTCCTGCGGCAGGCGTACCTGCGCTCCCTGGCTGTCCGCCTGCAAAATGGCGTTCGTATCCGTTGCCGGCGTGGGCTGGGGATCGCCGCCGGTAAAGACGTGTTTGGTCTCTTGCTGTAAGATCCACTGCACGGTGAGCGGGCCGCCCTGCGGGTCCGAGGCGTCGAGCTTCGCCCGGACGATACTGCCGGGAGGGACCTGGTCCGGCCCCTCTAAGATAAGGCTTCGGAGGATCGGGCAGAGGTTCTCCGCCGGCTTGCCCGTCCAGACTTCCGTCATGGCATCCACCGCGCCGACCTTGCGGCCGTCGGGCAGGAGCATGCCGAACCAGGTCGCCGTGCTCTCCTGTTTGTGGCCCCAGAGAAAAGCATATCCGCCCAGGCAGAGCGGCTCATGGGCGATTGCCTTCTCCCAACTGCGGCGGTAGGAGGCCGCTTTCTCCGTGCTGGTCGGCTCCAGGACCGCGCCCCAGGAAGTCTTGCCGACCTCCCACGTTCCCGGAGGACCGAACTCGGTCACGATGTAAGGCTTCGTTCCGCCCGCCTCTTTGTAACGCTGCGCCAGCGAGGCCGCGCCGGCATAGCTGTTGATGCCCACGATGTCGATGTTGGGGCAGTAGCGGTCCAGGTTTTTGAGCTTGCTGCCGCCCGGACCGATCTCGGCGATGACCGTCATCGTCGGGTGGTTGGGGTCCAGTTGCTTGACCATGCCGGCCAGATCGTTTACGGCGGTCCAGATGGCGGGGTCGTCGCCGCTGCCTTCCATCTCGTTGCCCAGGCCCCACAGCAGCACCGCCGGATCGTCTTTATAGCGCAGGATGGCCTGCCGTACGCGCTCCGTCTGCTCGGCCACCTGCCGGGGATCGTGATAATGGAATCCCTGGCGCTCCTGGCCGAGCCAGATTCCGACGGTCACCGTCATGCCCCGCTTCTGCGCCTCGTCGAGAAGCGGCTCCAGATGGTCTGCGCCCCAGGTGCGCACCGAATTTGCCCCGGCGGCCTTCAGGCGGTCCAGCGAGCCGCTGCCGCCCGCTCCTTTGATGAAATAAGGCTGCCCGTTCCGGAGCAACTGCCAGCCGTTTGCCGTCCGGACCAGCTTTACCGGGACGGGAACGGACGATTGGGAGCGGGCAGAGGAAGAAAGAGCGGCCAGCGCAATGAGAACGGATGTACTGATGGCTGCCAGTTTGTGAAAAACGCTTGTGAGGGACATCGTATGTATAAAAATGAATCCTGTTTTTGTGCGAAGGACTTCAGTCCTTCGCTTGTAAGCCTTCGGCTGGGTGTCCTCCGGACACAGACCTCACCCCGGCTCTACCTCGCTTCCTTCTCCCGGAGAGGGGAGAAGTGAAACAGGAAACGTGTGCGAAGCACGCCCGGCGCGATAGCGCCTCACAGCGAAGGACTTCAGTCCATCGAATTCTTCTGGGCGGCGCCGTGGTGTGGCGCACGACCAGCTCGGTCGGAAAAACGGTTCTTGCCGGTTCGGGCCGCTGGCCTTCACGCGCCCACTGCACCAGAAGCTGCATGCCGTGGCCGATCATCTGCTGGAGCGGGCTAAAGAGTTGGGACGGTAGTTGAGCTCCCGCGCTACGGCCAGCACCTTCTCTCGGACCTCTTCGGGCGCGCCACGGGGTCCGCCGTTGAGGGCATAGGAAACGGTGGAGGTGGAGATATTGAGTTTTCGGGCGATGTCTTTGATCGTGGCGAGCATATCCCTATTCCTCGGAGAAACGTTTCGCGAAACGTTTCGGACATAATACAACGTCTTGCTGGTTCTGTCAATAGGGGAAGAAAAATTGTTTAAAGCTTCGGGGGAGTAAAGCTTTTTACGCCCTCCAGGGTCGTCGGAGGGACGGCCTGGCCGTCGGCGATCATGCGGGTCAGCTTTTGCAGCTTTTCTAGAACCGCAGAGGGAATCTGGTTGCGCGTGTATTTCATCTCCGATAGCCCCACGCCGCTCTCCTTGAGACCGTAGACGCGCGTGCCGGGCGTGAACTGGTCCTGCTGGAGACGCTGGATCGTATCGAAGATCGCGTTGTCCACGTGTTTGACCATGCTGGTCAGGACGCGGCCCTTCGCGACCTGATCCTGGTCCTGATCGACTCCGATGGCATAGTAGCCATCGCCTTTCTCTCTCGCGGCCTCGATCACTCCCAGGCCCGCTTTGCCCGCGGCATGGTAGATGATGTCCGCGCCGCTGGCAAACTCCTGATTGGCGTCGAGCTTGCCTTTTTCCAGGTCGTTCCAGTCGCCGGTATAGGCAGAGAGCACCTGCACGCTCGGATCGGCGGTCTTGGCTCCGGCCATATAGCCCGCCTCGAACTTCTCGATGAGCGGGATCTGCTCGCCGCCCACGAACCCGATCTTTTTCGTCTTGCTCATCGAGGCGGCCAGAAAGCCGGCCAGAAACGAGCCTTGCTCCTCCTTGAACACCAATCCCTCGCAGTTGGGCAGGTTGGGCGCTTCCGAATCCACGATGGCGAACTTGACGTTGGGGAACTGCGGGGCGACCTCTTTGAGCGCATCCGCCATCTTATAGCCGATGGCGAACACGACATCGTAGCCATTGCTGGCGAACTGCGTCAGGTTCGTTTTGTAATCGGCGGGCGTCTGCGATTCGGCATAACGTCCCTTCACGCCAAGCTGCTTCATGGCGCGCTGCAGCCCGGCCCAGGCGCCGGCATTGAAGGACTTGTCGTCCACGCCGCCGGTATCCAGCACCAGCGCCGCCTGCAGAGGCGCTTTGCCCCCGCCGGCCTGCTTCGATCCCTGGTCTGCCTGCTGGGTGCTGTTGCATCCGGCCACACTGATCAAGACCAGGCCGAGCAGCCACAGACGCTTATTTCGCTTGGTGTTCACAGTGCGCACCGTCCTCTTTTGGCCCCCACCCCCGTCCCCTCCCCCAAGTTTAGGAGAGGGGGGACTTTGTTGAAAGCTACTACCTTCTCCCTAAAGCTTCTCCTGCCCACGAACAGGGGCACAAGAGAAGAACAGAATCTCCCCTCCCCCAATTTTAGGGGAGGGGACGGGGGTGGGGGCCTATAGTTACTTCTTCAGTTTATGGATCGCCTCGCCCTTGACGTCGAGGAAGGCTTCGCCGATCGCTTCGGAGAGGGTGGGATGCGCGTGAATGGCGGTCATCATCTCCTCGACCGTCGACTCCAGCTTGATGGCGGCTACGCCCTCATGGATCATCTCGGTGGCGTAGGGGCCGACGATATGAACCCCTAACAGCTCGCCGTAGCGGCGCTCGGCAACGACTTTGACCATGCCCTCCTGCTCGTTGAGAGCCATTGCCCGGCCCAGCGGACGGAAGGGGAAGCGGCCGGTGATCACGTCGTAGCCTTGCGCGCGCGCCTCCTCTTCGGACATACCCACGGAGGCCACCTCCGGCACGGTATAGATGGGGGCGGGGACGGCGCGATAGTCCATCTTCGTCGGATGGCCCATCGCGTTCTCGGCGGCCACGATACCCTGATGGGATCCCAGGTGCGCCAGCAGCAGCTTGCCGGTCACGTCGCCGATGGCGTAGATATTGGGCACGCTGGTCTGCAGGTGCTCGTTGACCGCGATGCCTTTGCGGTCCGCCTGCACGCCGACGACTTCCAGGCCCAGCCCCTCGAAATAGGGACGGCGGCCCGCGCCGACCAGCACGACGTCCGCCTCCACCGTCTTGTCCTCTTGTTCGCCGACGATAGAGACGATCCTGGTTCCTTTTTTATGCTCCACCTTGGCGACTTTACAGCTCAGGTGGAAACGGATGCCCTGGCGCTCCAGACTCTTTCTAAGCTCCTTGGCGATCTCGCGGTCGCCGGTGGGCAGGATTTCCGGCATGATCTCGACCACGTCCACCTCAGAGCCCAGGTTGCGGAAGGTGTAGGCGAACTCCAGGCCGACCGCGCCGGCGCCAATGATGAGCATCCGCTTCGGCGCCTCTTTGGCGGAGACGGCCTCATCGCTGGTCCAGATGCCGTTGCTGCTCTGGCCGCGGGGGTCTTTGGGGTTGCGCTCCAGGCCGGGCACCGGCGGGAAGACCGGTACCGATCCGGTGCCGATAATGATGTTGCGCGTGGTGATCCGCTCGGTCTGGCCGTCGGCTAGCTGCACTTCGACGGTGTTGGCGTCGGCGAGGCGGGCGGTGCCCACGATGGCGCGGACATGGTTGCTCTTGAGGAGCGCGCTGACGCCCCCACGCAGGGTGGTGACCACCTTCTGCTTGCGCTCCATCATCTTTCCGAAGTCGAAGCCGACTTCGCCCTGCACCAGAACGCCCATGGCGGCGGCGGTCTTGACCTGATGCAGTCGCTCCACGCTGGCGATCAGGGTCTTGGTGGGGATGCAGCCCCAGTTGAGGCAGGTGCCGCCCCATTCCGTGGCCTCTTTTTCAATACAGACGGTCCGGGCGCCCAACTGCGCGGCGCGGATGGCGCACACGTAGCCGGCAGGGCCGGAACCGATGACGACGACATCGGCGTCAAACTCTCCCGTAGGGGACATGACTGGTTGTTCCTCCGGTTGGGACCGCAGCAGGCGGTCCACGATCTCATCCTGGTCGGCATCCATCAAGGGTTGAGGCACAGCCAGCCGCGACAGATCGTAAAGAGCCGGGTCCGGCCGCGTTTGAGGCGGCGGAGGCTCGACGATGTCGGCGTCGGGACGACGGATGTCGGAGGATGAGGAATTAGCGACAAAAGGCGCGGGTTCGCTCGGGCGGGCGGGGGTGGGGCGGATAGATCGCTCTGGCTTCCTCACGCAGTAGCCTCCTGGCTGTGCGGTACCGATCCGCGAAAAGCTATCCCCGCTTGCAAAAATTTGGATATGCCCGGAACGCCGCGCCCTGTTAGTATACCTCTGCGCCTGACGGCCCGTCAACGTACTTCCACGCAGGAAGCCTACTCCTACCTACGCGGCTATACAAACGCAAAGTTGCGGTATAATCAAAGCACGCGATGCCGTCTGCGGAAACCTCTTTTCGCGGGCGGAGCCACTATAGTGAACCGGTTTACTCCCTGCAAGAGGAACCTATTCGATACAAAATCAAGGAGCTCGCCATGACAGCCTTAGCGCCAACGGCGCGTTGGAACGACAACGAGACGGTCCGCCATGCGACCCCGGAGCAGGTCGCCTTCTACCGGAACGAAGGCTATCTGAAGTTCGGTCGCATCTTCACCACGGCGGAGATGGATGCCCTGCGCGATCACGTAGACGAGATGATCGCCGCGCTGCCCGAAGGCAAGCGTCCCGAAGAGATGGACGTGCCCCACTTTACCGATCCCTGGCTGTTCCGCTACCTGGCCGACGCGCGGGTACTGGACGTTATCGAGGACTTCATCGGGCCGGACATCGTGCTGTGGTCCAGCCACTTCATCGCCAAGCCCAGGGGCGACGGTAAGGCGGTGCCCTGGCACACCGACGGCGCGTACTGGCATGGCCGCCTGGATCCCATGGAGGTCATCACCCTCTGGCTGGCCGTCGATCCTTCCACCAAAGAGAACGGCTGCATGCGCGTCATTCCCGGCACGCACAAATCCTTCAAGGCGGCCATCGAGAGTTATGTCCCGGTGGATGGCAAGACCAACGTTTTCGGCAGCCGCATCCCACCGGAGCTGATCGAAGAGGATAAGGCGGTGGACCTGAATCTGGCGGTGGGAGAATGCAGCTTCCACGACGCCTGGACCATCCACGGCTCCAATCCGAATAACTCCAGCCTGCGTCGCTGTGGCTACACGATGCGCTACATGCCCGCGAACGTGGTCCTCACTCGCAAGGGCTGGAATGCCAGTCACAAGATCTATCTGCTCCGCGGCAAGGACCGCACCGGCGGCAAGAACGACTACTCCCCGGTTCCGGAGTTTTAGTTAAGGATGCCAGAAAAAGAAAAGGTCCTCCTCGATCCGCATTTTCGGACGGTAGAGCCGCTCTTCCCGCCGGCGGCGTTGGCGCGACTGCGTGAGTTCGCCGATGTGGTCTGGGCGCGGGATGAGGCGGCGCCGCCGGAGGCCGTGGAGGCGGTCCGTGAGGAGATCGTCGCCATCGTTACGGGTGGATGGCGCTATGGCTCGGTAGACCGGTTCCCGAAGCTGCGCGCGATCATGGAGGTCGGGGGGACCTTTCCGGACCCGAAGCTCCTCGACTACCCGGCCTGCTTTGCGCGCGGCATTCGGGTGATGAGCTGCGCGCCGGGCTTCGCGCCGGCAGTGGCGGAGATGGCGCTCGGCATGGCGATCGCCGCCGGGCGGGATATCGTCGCGGGTGATGCCGCCTTCCGCGCGGGAAAAGAAGCCTGGGGCTACCGGGGCGAGGTCCATGACTTCCAGCTGTTCGATAAGCCGGTCGGCTTCATCGGATTCGGCAGCATCGCCCGCGCGTTGCGGACCTTGCTGGCGCCCTTTCGCTGTCCTATTAAAGTCTACGATCCCTGGCAGACCGACGCTTTCCTGCGGGTGCAAGGCGTAACGCCGGCGGGTCTGGACGATCTACTGCAGACCTCGAAGATCGTCTTTGTGCTGGCCGTTCCCAGTCAGGCGAACCGTGCGCTCCTGGATAAGGAGCGGCTGTCCCTTCTGCAGCCGGGGTCGGTGCTGGTGCTGATCAGCCGGGCGCATCTGGTGGACTTCGACGCGCTCACAGAGATGGTGCTGGCGGGCCGGTTCAAGGCGGCCATCGACGTCTTTCCGGTCGAGCCGCTGCCGCCGGATCACCCGATCCGCACGGCGCCGGGCGCGATCCTCTCGGCGCACCGGGCGGGCGGCGGCGATGAGACCTATCATCTGATCGGACGAATGGTCATTGACGATCTGGAGGCTATCCTGGCCGGCCTGCCGCCGCAGGAGATGCAGGTCGCCGCGCCCGAATATATCCGGAATCGGGGCTAAGATCGTATACTAGCATCGTTTCCGGCTTTTCCGTCCAGCAGGGCGGTTGTCCGCAGGACCCCCAGAGCGGGTATTTTAATGCCCGGCTAAGTCGCCGCGCCCGAATACATCAGAAGCGAGGCTGACGGGTCCTTTTCTGCCATAATTTAAAGAAAGAAGTCGTCACATCCTGGACAAGCATGGGGTTATGAGAACGCAGATCCTCACCGGAAATCCTTCCGCCTCTGTTTTGCCGGGTTAACGAAGGAGATTTACCTAGAATGAAAGCCATTCGGGCGAGCATCTACGCCGAACAGAAGGTCCGTTACGAAGAGTATGAAGTGCCGGATAAGCCCACCGGAACCGACGCATTGGTAAAATTGGATCGGACGATTATCAGCGCGGGCACGGAACTGGCGAACTACATCGGCCTGGACCCGGATACGCGCATTCCGGGCCGCTGGTGCGCCTATCCCTGGCTTCCCGGCTATGGCGGGGTGGGGCGGGTGGTCGCGGTCGGGCCGGACGTGAAGAATATCCAGGTCGGCCAGCGCGTCTACGGTATCTTCCATCACGCCAACTACGAGATCATCGATACGGCCAACCGGGTCTGCGTGCCGGTGCCGGAGGCGCTCGATTCCACGACGGCGGTCATGGGCCGCATGTGCGGCGTGGCGATCACGGGGTATCAGCGCACGCGCGGCCTGACCCTCGGCGACACCATCGTGATAATCGGCCTGGGACTCGTGGGCAACCTGGGCGGGCAGTTCTACCTGAACGCGGGCCAGCGGGTCATCGGCATCGACATGTCCGAGAAGCGGCGCACGCTGGCGCGGCAGGTCGGCTTCACCGAAGTGCTCGATCCGCTGTCGCTGTCGGAAGACGCGCTCTGGGAGCGCGTTTACGAATTGAACGGCGGCGCCCGTCCGCCGGTCATCGTGGACGCGGTCGGCGATTCCAAGATCGTCGAGCAGGTGGTCCAGCGCGTCGCCAACAACGGCCAGGTCATCATGCTGGGCACCCCGCGCGCTCCTTACCAGACCGATGGCACCATCATGCTGAAATACGCCCACTTCCACGGCGTGGAGATCATAGGCGCGCTGGAATGGCTCGTGCCCCTCTTGAAGAAGCAGAGCCCCGGCATCACGACTGAGCGGAACGCCGAGCTGATCTTCCAACTGCTCTGCGACGGCAAGCTGCAGGTCAAGCCGCTGCTCTCGCACGTGCTGCCGCCCGCGAAGCTGAACGATGCCTATCAAGGGCTGCTGCACCAGAAAGACGCCTATCTGGGCGTGGTGCTCGATTGGGAGAACAATCCTCTGCCGCCGGTGGGCTAGGTATGCTATCCTCGGAGCCGCGAGGCACTTCGCAAAATCCTTCGGCTTCTCCCGCACCCAAGAGGGCGCGCGGCCTGGGCGCTTATGGCGTCACGCCGCGCGCCCTCCTTATTGGCACGCTGCTGGTGCCGCTGCTCTGCTTCTGGAACCTCTACAGCGACATCGTGGCGCAGTCCACCGAGCTGGCGGTGATGGCGCTGAGCGTAGGCGTGGTTTTCGCGCTGCTCGTGCTGCTGCTCATCAACTTCGGCCTCAAGCGGTGGGCGCCGCGCTTTGCCTTCTCGCAGGCCGAGCTGCTGTTCATCTTCGTGATGCAAACTGTCTCGATCGAGATCAGCAGCGTCGGAATGGTGCAGTTTCTCGGCATGATGCTCACGGGCGTCACCCACTACGCGACGCCCGAGAACAACTGGGCGAAGTACCAGCCCTATCTGCGCCGCTGGGCTTTTCCGCAGCCGGAGGTCCTGCGCGCGTTCTATCTGGGCCGCTCCACCTTCTTTACGCCCGCCCACATTCTCGGCTGGCTCTCTCCGATCCTGGTCTGGTCGGCCTTCATCGTCGTGATGCTCGGGGTGATGCTCTGCATGAACGTCGTCCTGCGGCGGCGCTGGGTCGATCAGGAGCGGCTGACGTTTCCGATCGTGGCGCTGCCACTGGAGATGACCCGCGACGGCGGCAACCGGGCCTTCTTCACCAGCCGCGCGATGTGGACGGGGTTTTTGATCGCCTTCGCTTTAGAGAACCTGGCCGGGATCGCCTACCTCTATCCTTCGATCCCGTTCCTGCCCATCAAGCCCAGCGATCCCCGGCTGAATCTGACCTCCTGGCCGCTCTTCGGCACCCTGTTCCAACAGCCGCCCTGGAACGCCGTCGGGGAGCTCGACCTCTCATTCTATCCGGTGGTCATCGGCCTGGTCTACCTCCTGCCGCTGGACGTCTCCTTCTCGGCCTGGTTCTTCTTTTTCCTGCGCAAAGGCCAGGATGTAACGGCGACGGCGTTCGGCTTCCGCGATCCGGGGCAGACCCTGGCGATGTCGCGCATTCCCTATATCGGCGAGCAGGCGGGTGGGGCGTTCCTGGGCCTGGCGATCTTCACGCTCTGGAACATGCGCGGCTATCTGAAGGAGGTGCTGCGCCAGGCGTGGCGACCGGGGACCGGCCTCGACGATAGCCAGGAGGCGATTCCCTACCGGTGGGCGCTCTTGGGAATCCTCTTCGGCTCGCTGGCGATGGTCGGGTTTGCGGTGGCGCTGGGGATCTCCTGGCCGGTGGCGATTGTCTTCTTCACGCTCTATCTGCTGGTCGTGCTCACCTATACGCGGCTGCGCGCCGAAGCGGGCTTGCCCTGGGCTTTCGGGCCGGACATGACCCCCCACCAGATGATCCAGGCGGCGGCCGGCACCCGCAACCTGAGCATGCAGGACATGGTCGGGTTGGCGCAGTTCCAGTGGCTGGACATCGACTACCGCACGGTCCTGATGCCGCACCAGTTAGAGGGCCTCAAGATCGCGACGGAGACGCGCATGCGCCAGCGCGGCCTCTTCGGGGCGATCCTGCTGGCGACGGTCGTTGGCGCGCTGGCAGCCTGGGTGGGCGATCTGAGCGTCTACTACCACTATGGCGCCAGCTCCGCGCACTTAGACGCCTGGCGAACCTCCACAGGCCGCATTCCCTGGGACATTCTTTCCGACTGGGTCAACAATCCGACGAAGATAGACTGGATGCGGCTGGAAGGCGTTGGGGCCGGGTTTGTGATCGTCGGGCTGCTCATGGCGGCGCGCACCCGCTTCCTCTGGTGGCCCCTGCATCCGGTCGGCTACGCGCTGGCGGGCACGTTTACCATGCCCTGGCTCTGGTGCGCCACGTTCCTCGGCTGGCTGACCAAGCTGCTTATCCTTCGCTACGGCGGCAGGAAGACCTATCACCGCCTGCTGCCCTTCTTCATCGGCCTAATCCTCGGCGACTACGTCGCCGGTGCCTTCTGGGCGCTTTTCGGCCTCGCCACGGGCGCTCAGGTCTACAAAGTCCTCCCGATCTAAAACACGTTGCCGTCATCAGCACATGACAATAAACAAGACAAGGGGCGAATGATGGGGCAAGCGGGGAAAGCGCGACGGGTCAGATGGCAGGGCCTGGTATGGCTGTTGCCCCTGCTCTGTGCCGGAGGGGTAGTCTACATCCTGTATTTTCGCCACAGGCCGGAATGCTTTCCCGGCGGATTTTCCGGCGACGTCGGACAGATTCAGGATGGACAGAAATACTGGCTCTCCGGCAACACCATCCTGGCGCAGTCGGTCACCGGCGGGACGATCCGGGAGGTGGTCCGTGAGGATACTCGGGCTGAGGTCGATGCGGTAGCTGGGATACAAATTACAGGCGGCTCCGTCTTTTACTTTGCGATGTCCCCCTCCAGGCGACCGGTGAAAAACCCAGGCGGCCTCAGGCCATCCCCTTTCCCGGCAAGCCGCTTTCTCGGTGTCTATCGAGCGTCCCCGCATAAGGCCAGCTCGCAAGAGTTGTCGCGGGAAAAGCAAGTTGTTCTGCCGGTCTCCCAGACTTTGACGGAAAGCACAGGGCGCTTCCGCAGCGTACCTGTCCAGGGAGGGGCGCCCAGAGACCTCACGGCCCGGATCGAAGGCTCTGCCTGCCTGGCCGGCGGTTATGCCTACTGGATCCAGAAGCGTCCGGACGGGATGGTACAGATCGCTTCCGGGGGCGTAACGTGGGAGGAAATGACAGGACATTCCGATCTGATGGCAACCACCCTGGCTGATGGCTCTCTGCACAAGCTATCGACGGTCCTGCCCATGAATTCGGTCCTCCTGGCCGGTCCGAATGGCGTCTTCTGGACGGAGCCTCGCCCCTTCCCACATAGCGGCCAGGACCTCTATTACTACCGTGCTGGGGACGCGAAGCTCTACACGATCCTGGATTATCGCGGCGATCCGTTCGGGCCGCCCACGGAATTCAAAGACCGCCTGTATTGGTTTGCCACCAATAAGCCCCCCCACTGGCCGAATCTGGATTGGAGCGCGGACCGGCTGGTGAGCGCCAGGCTGGATGGCTCCGATCTGCGTGAGGTGTTCTTACCGGCGGCCAGAATGCGCTTTCCGGTCTTATGGCGCCTACGGTCTTCCTTCCTGCAGGTCTATCGAGGCCATCTGTACGGCTTGTTCCGCGATCAGCCTTCCGGCGTCAGCCCGGTTCTCGGGAATCCCCGGTATCTCTGCCGCATTGACCCCGACCGCAGCGATCCCGTTGAGGACGTATTCACCCTGCCTTCCGGATCGGCCAACTGCACGGTCGATGGAGACTCCTTCTATTTCACGCACCTGGAAGAGGACCGCCCTTTCCTGGACCGTCTTACCGGCGACGAGGCGCATATAGGATACAAACAGACGCTCTGCCGCATCCGTCTGCCGGATTGAGACCCGGAACCGAAGATGGATAGGGATGTGAAACCCGAGGAGCCGGCAAGAGGATAATGGCCGCTCCGGCTCGAATAGTCGCGTGTGACCGACGATTCCCTGCCCCAGCCGAATACGACAAGCGCCGCGCCCGCCCTGGAGATGCGGCATATCAGCAAGCAGTATCCGGGCGTGCGCGCCCTCGACGACGTCTCCCTGACCGTGTATGAAGGCGAAGTCCACGCCCTGTTGGGCGAGAATGGCGCCGGTAAGTCCACCCTCATGAAGATCCTGGCCGGGGCGGAGACGAAAGACAGCGGCGAAATCCTGCTCTCCGGCCAGCGGGTCCATATCGATAGCCCGCAGAAGGCGATGAGCCTGGGCATCTCCATCATCTACCAGGAGTTTAACCTGGTGCCCTATCTGAGCGCCGGGGAGAATATCTTTCTGGGCCGGGAGCCGCGGGCGCTGCTGCCCGGCTTCGTCGATTTTCGCACGCTCTATCGCCGCTCCCAGGAGGTGCTCGACCGGCTCGGCGTCCGCCTGGACGCTCGCGCGCCCGTCTACCGGCTCAGCGTCGCCCAGCAACAGATGGTCGAGATCGCCAAGGCCACCAGCAAGCAGGCGCGCATCATCATCATGGACGAGCCGAGCGCCACGCTGACCGAGCATGAGCTGCAGGCGCTCTTCAACCTGATCCGCCAGCTCAAGGCCAATGGCGTCAGCATCGTCTATATCTCCCATCGCCTGGAAGAGGTGTTCGAGATATGCGACCGGGCGACCATCATGCGGGACGGCCGCGTTATCGCCACGGAGCCGGTCGCCAATCTTACCCGCGATCAGATCATCCGGCTCATGGTCGGTCGGGAACTGAAAGAAGCGATCCCCAAGGTCGCCGCTGAAACCGGACCCCCTGCGCTTTCCGTCAACCATTTAAACCGGCGCGGCGTGCTCCACGACATCTCCTTCGAGGTCCGCCAGGGCGAAATTCTGGGCCTTGCCGGCCTGGTCGGCGCGGGAAGGACGGAGACGGCCCGCGCCATCTTCGGCGCCGATCCCATCGACGGCGGCACGATCGAGGTGTTCGGCAAGCCGGTCCGCATCCGCTCACCGCAGGATGCCATTCATCACGGCATCGGCCTGGTGACCGAAGACCGCAAGCAGCAAGGGTTGGTGCTCGGTATGGCGGTCCGCGAAAACAACACGCTCGCGCACCTGGACGCGCTTGCGACCCTGGGCTTTATCCGCACGCGGGAGGAGCGGCAGGTCGCGGAAAGGTATCGCTCTAATCTGGGAATCAAGACCCCCAGCGTCGAGCAGGTTACCCAGAACCTTTCCGGGGGCAATCAGCAGAAGGTCGTTTTAGCCAAGTGGCTGTTCACCGGCTCGAAGATCCTGATCTTCGATGAGCCGACGCGCGGCATCGACGTCGGGGCCAAGAGCGAGATCTATAAGCTGATGAACGCGCTGGCAGCGCAGGGGGTGGCGATCCTGATGATCTCCTCCGAGCTGCCGGAGGTCCTGGGTATGAGCGATCGCATCCTGGTCATGCATGAGGGGCGCATCATGGGCGAGCTGTCCCGCGCTGAGGCGACCCAGGAGAAGATCATGCATCTGGCGACCGGCGGGGAATAGAGGGAAAGAGAAGAGGGGAAGCTATGGCAGGAGGAATACCGGGAGGACCGGTAGGCTATGGGTATCCGACGGGAATGCCGGCGCGCAAGTCCAGTAGCGGCTGTCTGATCTGGGGATTGGTCGGCTGTGGCGCGCTGGTCATCCTATTGGTACTCTTTATGATCTTTGCGGCGTATCGGTTCTCGAAAAACTCGGGCTTTCAGAGGATGATGAGCAACGCCATGTCTGCGCCGCAGTGCGCGCAACGGCTAGTGTACGTGCGCGAAGCGCTCGATAGTTATCGGAAGGACCACAAGGGCGCCTATCCCGCCTCTCTTTCGGCGCTCGTGCCCCACTATCTGAATGACGATTCTTACCTATCCTGCCAGGGTGGTGAAACCAGCGCGTTCGTCTATACGCCTCCTAAATCCGATTCGCCGGCGGATACGCCGGTAGCCAGCTACTCATTCGGAGAATCACAGTTTATGGCGACGACGCGCGGCCAGGTGTCGCAGACAACGATCGTGCGTCTGCTCAAGGACGGCAGAGTAGTGAGCGATCAGATCAATCGTACGACCTTCTATCAGGCCGGCGAGGGCGGAAGGACGCGCGGGCGCGGAAGCGCAGACAACGAGAACCAATAGGCAGGAGAGAGGACCTCACTGCCTCCTCTTTTCGCTTGATGCCTTCTACTTTTTACCCTTGTAGAACGAGGGGGCCGTTTTTTTCTTGCGGCCGCCTGCAAATTCGGGAACAATTTTTATCGATAAAGTGTCTGCCACGAAACGTATGCATGTGGAAGAAGTTGGGAGGTGTCCTCACGACAGAGACGCCTCCCCTTTTTTGGCTCTCATCCTATTCCATTCTGTTGCGGGAACACGGTGGGCTGTATTACGTCAGACGAACAGCAGTTTTAATGCAGCGGAAGCATTGTTTGAACGACCTATTCCGAGGAAGAACAATGGCAAAACAAGCAAGCGATATGCATAAGCTGAATCCGGCCAAAACACGAGAGGCCGTGCAGGAGGCGCTGCAGGAGGTGGAGCACGCCATCCGGCCGCAGACACGCTCCGCGCGTGGTCTCGTCTCCTGGATCGTCGCCCTGGCGGCAGGCGCTACGTTTGCCTGGCGCAGTTTTCAAGCGGGGAAGAAAGCAAACCGGGACGGCAGTACGGCAGTCACCGCCGACGAGGAAGCCAAGCTGCGACATACCCTTACTTTGTCTGAATCACGGATGGCCACAGATGACACGGATTACACGGATAGAGATACCCATGGCTTATCCGTATCCTCCGTGAAATCCGTGCCTGCCGTGAGCCAGACAGGAGAGTCCTCCGCGATCGAAAAGGGAGGAAGAGCAGAGAGCACCATCCAGGCCGACGAAGAGGGGATCAAAGATCTGGCACCGCTCGCCAAGGAGCTATGGGCGCGCCTGAACCGGGACAATGGGCTGACCTGGGGGGCGGCTCTGGCGTTCGCGGGCGTGTTCTCCCTCATTCCCATGATGCTGTTCCTGCTGGCGGTGCTCGGCTTCGTCATCAAGGATCCTCGCCAGGTGGCGGGCTACGTGGATCTATTCGTCAAGCAGATGCTGCCGGGAGCGCAGGGCGCGCAGGCCGCCAACGAGATCATCGCCAAGACGGGCATCATTCAGTCTGCGCAGGGGCTTATGCACGGCAAATGGTGGTCCGTGCTCTTTGGCCTGCTCTCGCTCTTCATTTCCGCATTGGGTCTCTTTGTGACGGCAACCGGGCCGCTCAATGCGGCATGGGAGGTCAAGGAGACACGTAACTTTATCAAGCTACGCCTCCTGGCGTTCGGGGTGTTCATTGGGGCGGCGGTGCTCTTCATGCTATCGCTGGTTCCGTCTGCCGGTCCGGATGCCGTGCAGCATCTGCATCTGCCCTGGCTGGGGCTGCCCAAGCATCCTCCCTTTATCCTCGCCGCGCTGTTTCAGATCGTCTTCGAGCTGATCGCGGTCGTCATCGACACCGCTCTGTTCACGCTGATCTACCGCTTCCTGCCCAACGCGAAAGTCTCCTGGAAGGACGCTCTCGCCGGTGGAGTTTTCGCGGGCGTGCTCTGGGAGGTTTTCAAGAAGGCCTTCGCCGTCTATCTGGCGCACTTCGGCAACTACAACAAGCTCTACGGCGCGATGGGAAGCGCGGTCCTCCTGGTGACATGGATCTATTACACGTGCATCTTGCTTGTCGTCGGGGCGATCGTCTGCAAGATGTACCACGAGCACACGCAAGAGGGTGGGGTGAAAAGAAAAGCGGCTTAAAGGGAAGGAGAGTCGGCGGCGACGACAAGAATATCGACGTTGCGCAGCTCGCGGGTAAGACGGTTGATGATCGAGCCTTTCGTAAGCTCCTGCCAGCGGGTACGCTTGGAGTGGCCGATGACGAGCTGGGTGACCTGCTTTTCCTGCGCATAGCGGATGATCTCGCCTGCGACATCGCCGTGCAGGGTGACGACCGGTATCTTCAGCCGGTCGGCAAGCGCGAAGTCGTTGCGCAAGATCTCCTGCTGCGCCTCGGTCGGGGGCGTGTTCTCCACATAGACCGCCACGATATCGCCGTGCAGCCGCTGCGCGATGCGCCAGCCGCGACGGAGCAGCCGCAGAGACGACTTTTTGGGGCTGACGCAGACCATGATCCGGTCGTGCGTGGCCCAGGTCTCCTGAATGTGGCGCTCCTTGCGGTACGCCTCGACGTCTTCATCGACTTCCTGGGCGACTTCACGCAGGGCGAGCTCCCGCAGCGCGTTCAGATTGCCTTCCCGGAACCAGTTGTTGAGCGCCTGCTGGACCTTGTCCGCTTTGTAGATGTCGCCCCGCTCCAGGCGGTGAATGAGCGCGCGGGGGGTGATGTCCACCATCTTGACTTCATCGGCGGACGCCACGATCCGGTCCGGCACCGTCTCGCGGACCCACTGGCCGGTGATGTCGTGGACGATGTCGTTCAGGCTTTCCAGGTGCTGCACGTTCAAGGTGGTGGCGACGTTGATGCCCGCGTCCAGGAGAATCTCGACATCCTGCCAGCGCTTCTCCCGCTCGGAGCCGGGCACATTCGTATGCGCCAGCTCGTCGATCAAGACCCACTGTGGATGGCGCTTTAGAATGGCGTCGGTGTCCATCTCCTCGAACGTGGCCCCGCGATATTCGATCTTCTTGCGCGGAATCACCTCCAGGCCGCCAAGCTGCTCCGCCGTTCCGGCGCGGCCATGCGTCTCGACGTAGCCGACGACCACATCCTGGCCGCGCTTCTGCTTGCGCCGGTTGCCTTCATTGAGCATCTCGAAGGTCTTGCCGACGCCGGCCGCGAAGCCCAGGAAGATCTTCAGGCGGCCGCACTTCTGCTCCTTCTCCTCGCGCATCACGCGAGCCAGCAGCTCTTCCGGGGAGGGGCGTTTTTCGCTGGGGGGGTCTTTGTCCATTCCGGCGCTCCTCCGCTCAGGCCGCGAGCACGGCATCCACCCAGCGGCGCATGCCGGAGGTGAAGTCCTCCACGCGCAGCAGGCCGCCGGGCGGGAATTCGGCGTTCTGATAGAGATAGTTCGCCAGCGCCTCCTCGCACAGCGCCTGCCAGAAACGGAGGCCGCCCGGCATCTGCTCCCGGTCGGTATGCGCTTTGATCAGCTCGGCGACGTAGGCGGGCAGGATGACCGTACACTCCTGCGTCTGTCCTTCCGGGTTCTGGATCGTAAAGCGAAAGCCCGTATCCTCGCCCATCTGGATCGAAGCGCCGGATTGCGACACAATGTGAAAACCGTTGATGGTCGCCATGCCGAAAGTCATCGGAGAAGCTTCCGGAGAGGCAGATGGTTGCGAAGCGCCGGTCAGGGCGGCCTGCACTGCGCCGCGCAGGATATCGACCGTGAAGGGCTTGCGCAGAAAGTCCGTTGCGCCGGCCTTCATCGCCTCCACCGCCAGGTCCACCGTGCCGAAAGCCGTGATCATGATGACGCGGGCAGCGGGATCGTGGTAGCGCATCTGCTGCAAGACGGTCAGCCCGCTCAATCCCGGCATCCGCTGGTCGAGCAGAACCAGGTCCCATTCTTTGCCATCCCCAAACTTGTCCAGGCCCTCTTCTCCGTCTGCCGCCGTTTCGACCGTGTGGCCTTCGTGCTGCAGCGCCAGGCGGACCATCATGCGGATATTATTCTCATCGTCAACCACGAGGATGCGCGCCATGTTTACGGCTCCTTTCTTTCCGGTGCGGTCGCCTCCCAGGTCGTGGGCAGCGTGAACGTGAAGGCGCTGCCCTTGCCTGGCTCACTTTCTGCCGAGATCGTGCCGCCGTGCGCCGTGACGATGGTACGGGCGATGGACAGTCCCAGGCCCGCGCCGCCGCGCGTGGCGCCGGGAACCTGCACGAACCGCTCGAAGATGCGCGACAGGTACTCGTTCGGGATGCCGGCGCCCGTATCCTGGACGCGAAACGCCACCACGTCCTCTTCCCAGCGGGCGGACACGACGATACGCCCGCCTTCCGGCGTGTGCCGCACCGCGTTGTTGATCAGATTGACCAGTACGCGATGGACCTGCGCCCGGTCCGCGCGCACGGCAGGCAGATCCGGCGTCGCATCGCCGGCAAGACAGATGCCTTTTGCCTCTGCCTGCGCCATCACCGGCTCGATAGCAGCGGACACCAGCTCCTGCGGCGACACGATTTCGAAGCGGGGTGGTGTAACGCCTGCTTCCAGGCGCGTCATGTCCAGCAGGTCGCGCATCATCCGCTCCAGCCGCTCCAGGTCCTCCCGCTGGGCGGAGAGGACTTCCTGCTGCTCCGGGGTCAGCGTACCGACCGCGCCCTCCTGCAGAAGCTGCACAGAGAGCAGCAACGAGGTAACGGGCGTGCGCAGCTCGTGGGAGGCGACGCTGATGAATTCGGACTTCAGGCGGTCCAGCTCACGCAGGTGCGTGATGTCCTCCAGCACGGCCACCGCGCCCAGCAAAACGCGCTCGTCGTGCATGGGCGTGGCGCGCAGGCGGTAGGTGCGCTGGGCCTCACCGATCTGACGGGTAATGAACCCGGCCTCATCTTCGGCGGCGAAAATCCGCTCCTGGTGGATCGCCCGTTGAATCGCCTCGACGATGCGCGGGTCACGTACTGCCTGTGCGATAGGTCGGCCGATGGCCTGGGCTTCCGGGCCGAACAGGCCCTCCGCCGCCCGGTTCCAGTGGACGACGGCGCCTTTGCCGTCGGTGACGATCACCGGGTCGTACAGGCTCTCCAGGGCGGCGTCCGACATCCGCTCGGCGCGGTGCAGACGCTGCTCTTCCTGCTGCCAGGCTTCGCGCAGCTTCTCGGCCATCGCGTTGAAGGCGTCTGCCAGAACGCCGATCTCGTCCGTGCGGTGCAGCTCGATGCGCTGGTTCCAATGCCCGGCCCCGATCTCCTCGGACTGCCGTGCCAGGGTGCGCAGGGGAGTCAGCGCGATACGGATCATGCGAAAGGCGAAGAACAGCGCCAGTACGCAGGCGATCACAGTAACAGCAGCGCCGATCTCGGTGGCGCGCTCTGCTTCCGTCTTAGCGCGGGCATTCGCCAGATTGATGGCGTGCTCGTTCAACTCCAGCACGTCCTGGGCGCGCTGCTTCAGCTTCAGAAAAGCGGGTTCGAGCGTGCCGAAGTAGTAGTCGTGGGCCTGCTTTGCGGACATCGGCGGCGCGGCATAGAGCAGTTGCTCGATGGCTTTGCGATAAGCCGCGAACTGGTCTCGGATATCGTCCGCCATCTGCTGCTCGCCCGGCTCGGTGATGTTGTGCGCCTCCACCTGGTACCACTGCTCGAATTGCGGCCAGTTGGCCTGATACTGCTGCCGTGCCTCCTGTCTCTCTCCGGCCAGGAAGAAGGTGGCGGCGCTGTCCTGGCGCTCCAGCGTCTCCTTCATATTCTGGGCCGCGACCACGCTCTTGTAGTTGTTCTTGAGGATGCGGTCGATCGAGCCGCCCAGGCGAAAGAAGTTGACGACCGCGCCGGCCATGAGCGCGACCATCAGGCCCACCAGCAGCAGGTGACTGAACAACAGTTGGACTTTTAAGCTCCGCACCTGGACCTCACCCCCTGACCCCCTCTCCTTCGTAAGGAGAGGGGGAATTTAAGGTGGTCACTGATCTGTTTCCGGTTTGCCTTCGGTCTGCAGAGCGACCAGCTCGGCGTCGATGCGGGCGGAAATCTGCCGCCAGGCCTCGTCGTCCAGCCAGCCTTTGCGCTCGGCTTCGTGATAGGCGCTCTTCTCGGCCAGCAGCGCCGACCGGCGCGCTCTGATGACCTGCTGCTCCCGCTGTTTCCGATGGCCTGGATGCGCCGAATCCAGCGTCTCTTCCAGCATTCGCAGGCGGGTGCGATAGTCCTGAATCAGCAGCTCGACGGACCAGTCGGGATAGGCTTCGCTGCGGCGCAGCCGCTCCAGCTCGGCCAGCGCGGCCTGGCACGCCAGGATCTCGCTTGCCAGGTGATGCTGATCTTCGGACTCGACTGTTGGCGTGGCACCGGCCAAGTTCAGTCGCTGGAGCAGCGGCCCGACGGTCATGCCCTGCACCAGCAGCGAGAACAGCACCACGCCGAATGTAGCGGCCACGAGCGCGTCCCGTTGCGGGAAATCGCGGCTCAGGCCGAGAACGAGCGCCATCGAGAGCGCGCCTCGCAGCCCGCCCCAGAACAGGATATGCTGCCAGGCCGGAGGGATGTTTCCCCCCAGCCGGTTGACCAGCAGCGAAAGCGGATAGATCGCTGCCCGCCCGGCCAGCACCACCACGACCGCGCCCAGCGCCAGGCCGATCTTGTCGGTCCAGTGGACGTAGGCCACTTCCACGCCGATCAGCAGAAAGACGATGGAGTTGACGACGAAGCCGGCGTATTCCCAGAACGCCGTGACCGCCAGGCGCGTGCCCGGCGTCATGGCCGTCTGCAGACCGTAGTTGCCGATGACCAATCCGGCGACGACTACCGCCATGACGCCGGAGACGTGCAGCGCCTCCGCAGCCAGATAGGACCCGAAGGCCACAACAGTGGTCAGCGTGATCTCGATCAGGTGATCGTCCAATTCGTAGTGCAGGCGCGAGGCCAGGTAGCCGATCGTTCCACCCAGAAGCGCGCCGCCGACCACCAGCCGAAAGAACTGAAAGATGCCGCCCAGCATCGAGACGGTGCTGCCGGTGACGGCGGCCATCATCACCGTGAACAGCACGACGGCGGTATCGTTGTTGAACAGGCTCTCCGCCTCAATGATCAGCGATAGCCGCCGGCCGGCTCCCAGCCGCCGAAAGACCGCGATGACCGAGATCGGATCGGTGGTCGAGATGAGCGCCCCGAAGACCAGCCCGGCGGGCAGCGGGATATGCAGCGCCCATGCGGTCAGCCCGCCCACGATGAAGGTCGATAAGACCGTGCCGGCCAGCGTGTAGATGGCGATGGGCTTCCAGTCACGGCGCAGCGGCTCGATCCGCAGGTTGATCGCCGACTCGAACAATAGGGGAGGCAGGAACACGGTGAACAGAATAGTCGGATCGAGATGCACGTGCGGCAGCAGGCGCGGGATGCCTATTGCCAGGCCGGTGATGACCAGGGCGAGCGCATAGGGCACCTTGAATCGCCGCGTGATCAGCGCGACGACAAAGGCGATCAGCACCAGCCAGAAGAAGGGAACGACATTGAAGCCGCTGTTGCTCATAGCCCTGCGTATCTCTCTCCGACATTTACCTGCCTTACCTTCCTTTATACCTTCCTCGCCAGCCGATTATCGGCAGGGCCATTCGCCGGGTCGTGTTAGCCGAACCGTTTTAACCGGGCCGCCCTCACCCCCTCTCCTTACGGAGGAGAGGGGGAACATTAAGGAGTCGGACAACCGTCCTGCGGACGGAGATACCGTTCTCCTCCCAGGATTACCGTGTTAGCATACAGGCTCTCAGAATTTGTATGCAGTGGCTAACGTAATGGTGTCCTGATTCTTGCCGACCCCGCTGCCGCTGCTGAAATAAGACGTGCTGGCATGATCGTGCCGATACTCCAGGCGGGCGAGAACATGCCCGTGGAACGCCAGGTAGTCCAGGTTAGCCGTAAAGGACGTATAGTTATCCACGACACCCGACCGTAAGCCGTTGCTGTCCTCGAAACGGTCTAAACGCCCTGCGACCGCCAGAACCGGCGTGAACTGATAGCGCGCATAGAGCGTCTGGCCGTTCCAGTGACCGCCTGTGACGTGCGTGCTGGAAGCGTCTGCGTAGGTCGCGTCTACGCCGATCTTGAGCTTAGGCGTCATTTGATAGACAGCATAAGCGTCCACCAGATTGACGAAAAGCACGCCCGGATTCGGGAACCCGATGCCACCATACGAGCCGGCAGCATTGACCCTGTCGCTGCCTTCCTCGCCACCATAGTAGTTCAGCGTCAGGGTCAGCGGCGTCGTGGGCACGTAAGCCAGCGTGGTGCCGAACGACTTGCCCCGGTTGCCATCGACTACTTCGTTCCAGCCGTTGACCGCATAGAGGGTCCCGGTCAGGCGTCCGGTCAGCGGGGCGCTGACGCGAAAGCCGAGATGATAGATCGGCTGGCCGAACGTGTAGAGGAATGAGCGGCTGTAGTTGTCGTTATTGATGCTCTCAATGCCCTCGTAGCCGATCCACGTAGCGAACTTTCCGAAGTCGATAGTAACGGGCGTGTGCCCGAACGTGTCGTAGGTCGCGTAGAGTTGCTGAAACAGTTTCAGCGACTTGACCGGACGGCCCGGATCGGTGGATGTGATGATGTCGGCGTTCTTGCCTGCCGTCAGCGTCACCGTCAGGCCGAAAGGCACTTTGTGCGTCGGGGCGCGGGAGATGTTGGCTTCGGTCACCGCCATACTGAAAGTATCACGCTTGATATCGAACTGCCTCCCCGTCACGTCCGAGGCCGTTGCCTTCTGAAACTTGACTTGATAGTACCAGTCCGTAAAGCCGTTGAACACCCATTCCGGCGCAGGCGCCTGGGCCGGTTGCACGGGCTGTGAAGTCTGCGGCGCCTGGGGCGCCGGTGTCGTCTGATTCGGTTGAGTCTGCTGGTTGCCCTGGTTCTGCGCGCCGCCGGTCGAAGCCTGGCACAGCGCTATAACCGGAGCCAGAATCATGCTCACCATGCAGGCGATCGTCCACGCTGACAATCGTCCTCCTATGGTCTTCATTGAAGATATCCTTCCTTTGGCCCCCACCCCCTCCCCCTCCCAAAAACAGGGGAGGGGAGATTCTGATGCTCTCTTGTACCTCTGCCAGGAGGCAAGAGAAGCTTTAAGGAGAAGGTTTCAGTCTCCAACTTAGTCCCCTCCCCTAAAATTCCGAAGGTTCGAGGAGGGGAAGAGGGTGGGGCATTCTATTTGCCGGATTTGCCAGGAGCGGCTTTGTCTAGCGCAATATTGAGCGTAAGCACATTGACGCCCGGCTCGCCCAGAAAGCCCAGTTGACGGCCCTGTGTGTTCTCATCAACCAGCTTGCGAACGGCATCTTCGGACAGGCCGCGCGTTTTGGCGATGCGGGCCACTTGCAGGTCGGCATTGGCCGGGCTGATCTGGGGGTCCAGCCCGCTGGCGGAGCGAGTGACCGCATCGGCGGGCACGGGGGTGTTGTCCGGCAGCCCGTTCTCCTTGCGATAGGCGGCAGCCAGGTCTTTGATGCCGTCGAAGTTACCGGGGTCGTCCTTGCCGTTCGGCAGCTTCTTGTGGATGCCGTTGATGAGCTTATCGCTGGTCGGCCCCAGGTTCGTGCCGCCGGAGTTGGAGGCATCGTATCCGTTCCCTGCCGCCGAAGGCCGTGGATGGAAGTAGCCCGGCGCCGTGAAGCTCTGCCCGATCAACTCCGAGCCGACCACCTGGCCGTTCTGCTCGATCAGGCTGCCGTTCGCCTGATGAGGAAAGGCCACCCTGGCGATCCCGAAGATCACGAACGGGAAGATCAGTCCCGTCAGTATGGTGAAGACCAGCACGCTTACGATCGCCGGTCGTAGTTGTTGCCACATGGTTTTCTCCTTACGCCAGGTGCAGCAGCACCAACAGGCGGTCGATGATCCAGATGCCGGGGAACGGCACGAGAATGCCGCCGACCCCGTAGAGAAGCAGATTGCGCTGCAAGATCGCCGCCGCGCCCATCGGCTTATAGGCCACGCCACGTAAGGCCAGCGGGATCAGCGCGATAATGATGATCGCGTTGAAGATCACCGCCGCCAGGACCGCCGAATTGGGAGTCGATAGCGCGCCGCCCGGACCATACCGAAGGAAGTTGACCGATTCCAGCATCGGGTAGGTCGCGACGAACATCGCCGGGATGATGCAGAAGTACTTGGCAACGTCGTTGGCGATACTGAAGGTGGTCAGCGCTCCGCGCGTCATTAAGAGTTGCTTGCCGATCTCGACGATCTCGATGAGCTTGGTCGGGTTGCTGTCCAGGTCGACCATGTTGCCCGCTTCCTTCGCGGGCTGCGTGCCCGTGTGCATCGCCACACCCACGTCGGCCTGCGCCAGCGCCGGAGCGTCGTTCGTGCCATCACCCGTCATGGCGACCAGCCGCCCGCCCGCCTGTTCCCTCTTGATAAGCGCCATCTTGTCTTCCGGCGTGGCTTCCGCCAGAAAGTCGTCCACCCCGGCCTCGTCGGCAATGGATTTGGCCGTCAGGGGGTTGTCACCGGTAATCATGACCGTCTTGATGCCCATCGCGCGCAGTTGGTCGAATCGCTCGCGCATGCCGCCCTTGACGATGTCCTTGAGGTAGATCACGCCGAGAGGCTTGTCGTTGATGGCGACTACCAGCGGCGTGCCGCCTGCGGTCGAGATGCGCGTGACGATCTCATCCAGCTCATTGGGAATGCGCCCGCCCTGCTCGATCACGAAGCGCTTCACGGATTCCGCCGCGCCTTTGCGGATCTGCATCCCATTCATATTCACCCCGCTCATGCGGGTCTGCGCCGTGAATGGTACGAACTCGGCGTCGCGCTCGCTCAGCTCGCGCCCGCGCAGGCCGTACTTCTCTTTGGCCAGCACGACGATCGAGCGGCCTTCCGGCGTCTCGTCTGCCAGCGAGGAGAGCTGCGCCGCGTTCGCCAGCTCGTTGATCTCCACATGCGGCAGCGGAATAAACTCCGTGGCCTGGCGGTTGCCGAGCGTGATCGTGCCCGTCTTATCCAGCAGGAGCGTGTCCACGTCACCCGCTGCCTCGACCGCCTTGCCGGACATCGCCAACACGTTATCCTGCATCACGCGGTCCATACCGGCGATGCCGATCGCGGAGAGCAGCCCGCCGATGGTGGTCGGGATCAGACAGACCAGCAGCGACACCAGCACCGGAATGCTCGGGATGGCTCCGGCGCCCGCCGAGCGCACGCTGTAGGCCGCAAAGGGCACGAGCGTTACGACCGCGATCAGAAAGATGATCGTGCTGCCCGACAGAATGATCGAAAGGGCGATCTCATTGGGCGTCTTCTGACGGCGTGCGCCTTCCACCAGTGCGATCATGCGGTCGATGAACGTCTCGCCGGGATTGGAGGTGATCCGAATGATGATCCGGTCGGAGAGCACCTTCGTGCCCCCGGTGACCGCAGCGCGGTCACCGCCCGATTCGCGGATGACCGGGGCCGACTCGCCGGTAATCGCCGACTCGTCCACTGAGGCGATCCCCTCGACGATCTCGCCGTCGCCAGGAATGACGTCCCCTGCCTCGCAGACGACCAGATCGCCCTTGCGCAGCTCCGTAGCCGGAACTCGTTCCTGCCGCATGTCTTCCACCCGGCCGCTGACGATCCGGCGCGCGACCGTTTCGGTCTTGGTCTTACGGAGCGCGTCGGCCTGCGCCTTGCCGCGCCCCTCCGCCATCGCCTCCGCGAAGTTGGCGAACAGGACCGTGAACCAGAGCCAGAGCGTGATCTGACCGGTGAACAGCAGGTCGTGGCCGCCGGTGAGCAGGCTGCGGAAAAACAGGATGGTCGTCACGACGCTGCCGACCTCGACCACGAACATGACCGGGTTCCTGGCGACTAGGCGCGGGTCCAGCTTCCGGAAGGCGTCTGCGAGCGCCCGCCGCGTGATCTGCGGATCGAAGAGCGAGCGCGGCGCAAATTTCGGTCGCTTGTAGCCGGTCACCTCTCCGACCGGAACGGGCGCAGGCGCTCTTAACGGAGTTGCCATGAAAATCTCTCCTCTAGAACAGCTTCCCGCCCATCATCTGGAAATGCTCGACGAAGGGGCCGAGCGCCAGCGCGGGGAAATACTCGAGCGCGCCGATGATCAGCACGACGGCGGCCAACAGGAAGGCGAAGGTCCCGGAATCGGTAGCCAGCGTACCGGCCGAAGCGGGGACCGCCTTCTTGCGCGCCAGGCTTCCGGCCATCGCCAGAAGCGGTACGATCATAATGAAGCGCCCGATGAGCATGGCGATCCCGCCCGTCGTGTTGTAATAGGGCGTGTTGCCCGTCAATCCGGCGAAGGCGGAGCCGTTGTTGCCCGTCTGGGAAGCATACTGATACAGAATCTCCGAGAAGCCGTGCGCGCCGGAATTGTTGACATTGTTCCAGGTAGCGCCATCGAACTGGCTCGGGCTGCTGCCGTTGGCGTGGTTCCATGCCGCGCGGGAGGCCATCAGGTGCGGCTCCAGGCTCTTATTGGCGTCGGTGATCGTGACCGAATCTCCTGGCGGCAGGTTCATATTGGCCCCCAGGGCTGTCCATATCACCACATTGGCAAACAGGATGAGCACGGCTAGAATGGCCATCCGCACCTCGAACTTCTCGATCTTCTTGCCGATATACTCCGGCGTGCGCCCGACCATCAGGCCCGCGAGGAAGACGGCGATGACGGCGTACATCAGCATGCCGTAGAGGCCGGCGCCGACGCCGCCGAAGATCACTTCGTCACACAGAATGTTGAGCAGCGGGACCGCGCCGCCTATGGGCGTGAAGCTGTCGTGCATGGCGTTGACCGCCCCGCAGGAAGCATCGGTGGTGACCGTGGCGAAGAGCGCGGAGTTGGCGATGCCGAAGCGCACCTCCTTGCCCTCCATGTTGCCGCCGGGCTGTCCGGCGTTCGCGGCGGTCATCACCCCGAGCTTTGCGACGTTCGGATTGCCTCTGGCTTCGGACCCGTAGCATACGAAGACGCCGCCGATGAACATGACCGACATGGCCGCAAAGATCGCCCAGCCCTGCTTGACGTTGCCCACCATCTTGCCGAAGGTGTAGGTCAGGGCCGCGCCGATGCAGAGCAGGGAGAGCATCTCGATGAGGTTGGAGAGCGGCGTCGGGTTCTCGTAAGGATGCGCGGAGTTGGCGTTGAAGAAGCCGCCGCCGTTGGTCCCCAGCATCTTGATCGCTTCCTGCGAGGCGATCGGCCCTTGAGCGATGGTCTGCGTCTGACTTTCGAGCGTCTTCGCGCTCGTGTAGGGCGCAAAGTTCTGCGGCACGCCCTGCCATACCAGGAAGAGCGCGTAGACAAAGCAGATCGGCAAGCATATATATAAGATCGTGCGCGTGGCATCCACCCAGAAGTTGCCGACGCCGTTGGCCGAGCGCCGGGCGAACCCGCGCACGACGGCAATGGCGACGGCGATTCCGGTAGCCACCGACATCCAGTTATGCGCGGCCAGCGCGACCATGTTGGAGAAGTAGCTGATGGTCTGCTCCGGCACGTAGTTCTGCCAGTTGGTGTTGGTCGTGAACGACCAAGCTGTGTTGAAGCTTAGATCCGGCGTCATGTTGTCGCCGGTAACGTGCTGCGGGTTGAACGGCAGATGTCCCTGCAGGCGAAGCAGCGCGTAGGTCATCAGCCCGCCTACGACGCTGAACATCAGCATGGCAAAGCCGTAGGTCGTCCACTTCATGTCCTGGTCTTCTTTAACGCCGAAGAGCTTGTAGAATAGCAGCTCTACGGGCCGTAGGATGGGCGTGAGCGGCGTGCGCTCGCCCTGGAAGACGCGGGCCATGTAGGTCCCGAGCGGCTTGGTCAGGAGCAGGATCACGACGAAGTAAAAAACGATCTGCAGTATCCCATTCAGTGTCATGGCGTCCTCCCTCCTAGAATTTCTCCGGCTTCAAGAGCGCGTAAGTCAGGTAGACGAGCAGCAGAAGGGATACGAATCCGATCCAGATGTAATCGAACATCTTACTTCTCCTCGTTCTCCAGTTTCTCGCAGCCGCGCACGAAAGCGGCGCTCACCGCGAAGAAAATCACGGCGACGGCGATAAAGAAAAGATCGTGCATGGTTGGCTTTGCTCCTTCCGTGTTCCGTTGTTCTGAGCCTACCCAAAGCGAAAGGGGAGGCCGGAAGATCGCGTAGAAAGCTCCAGGGACGGCAATTCCGTCCGAGCTTCGCTGCGAACCTCTGGCCTCCCCTGCGACCGATGGTGTCTAACAAGACACTATCCTTCGCCGTGGCAACCGGATGCGCTCGTATCTAAAATTGTGTGTTCGATCTGAATACGCTTGAGCCGAGAATCAGGTTCCTCGCCGGGCCGTCAGGCCACTCAGGTGGTCCAGGTCCTGGCGCAGCAGCCGTTTCTCCAGATCGGCTTCCAGCACGAAGACCTCCATCTGCTCCGCCGCCTCGACGTTGACATCGCAGTAGCTGCGGATCACGCGGCATCCGGTGATGCCGGCGAGGATGGTCTCTATCTCCTGGTGGTTGATGCTGCGCAGCTCCTGGCGGGCGCTCTTGATGAGTCGTCGCCCCTCTTCGGTGGCCGCGAGCCGCGTCTCGGTCGGCGTGAAGATACCCGCGCACCGCACGAGGATCAGGTCGCCCATCAGATGCGCATGCACGTCGGCAGGGCCGCGTCCCTGCTGCTCCCTCTGGAAGCGGACGACGGCGTTCGCTACCTCCGATTCGATTGTCCCTTTCGTCGGTCGGCTCACCGTGCTATTGTGGCATAGAAAAACACGAAAGACCAGCATCGCTAAGTCGGCCTGCCGGGCGGGCAGCCGAACCAGGATGCTGGCCTACCAAAGCACCGGGTCCCGCCACGGACCCCTTGCTTTCGTCCACCAGTTTGTTTTCGATTCTCACCCCGCCTTCTGGCCGGATGCTTATGTCTTATTATACACTTTTTTGAAACTGTTTGCAAGAGTGCCAGAACGAGCAATATTTTCTTCCTGTCGCATTTAGTGGGATAACGCCGCGAGGAATGCGCGAGGGAATGCATGTGCGATGGACTAAAATCCTTCGCTGTGAGGCGCTATCGCGCCGGGTGTCCTTCGGACATGGTATGCCGAGAGGTAAGGCCGAATGCTATAATGGAGAGAAAGGAAGGGTTCCGTGGACACGCTGGCTGCTGATACGATCACACCGAAACGCATTCAGGCGGCGCTTCGCCTGGAAGCCCTTACGCTCGGCTGGATGGTCGTCGAAGCAGGGGTTTCCATCGGCGCAGGCATCACGGCGCGCAGCCTGCTTCTGGTCGCATTTGGGGCCGACAGCATTGTGGAGCTGCTTTCCGCCGGCGTGCTCTATTGGCGACTGCGCCGTGAGGCGACGGCCACCGCCGGAGACGAGGAAACGATCGAGGCTATCGAGCGCCGGACGGCCCGAATCGCGGGCTATCTGCTGTATGTTTTGGCGGCCTGTGTCCTGTTCCAGTCCGCGTATGGCCTCTTGCTCCGGCATGCGGCGGAGACGTCCTGGTGGGGAATGGCGGTCGCCGTAGTCGCCGCGGTGGGAATGCCGCTGCTGGCCAGAGCAAAAATCCGCGTGGCCGATGAGATCGGCAGCCGGGCGCTGCGCGCCGACGCCATGGAGACCATCACCTGCGGACGGTTATCCTGGATCCTGCTGGCCGGGCTTCTGGCGAACGCCCTCTTGCACTGGTGGTGGCTAGATAGCGCCGCCGCGCTTCTCCTGGTGCCGTTTATTGTGAAGGAAGGGCGCGAAGCGGTCAAAGGCGAGTGCTGTTGCCACTCTTGACGCTAGCGCCTGAAAGCGTCAGGGCGAACCCACAGGTTCGCCCTGACGATCGGAGTACTCAAGATGTTTCTGGCCTGTTAGTGGACTGTGAAGGTCAGCGGGCTGGTGTCGCCGCCTCCAGGAGCCGGGTTCGTGACAACCACATAGAAGGTTCCCGCGCTCGTCATCAGGCTGGACGGGATCGTGGCTGTCAACTGCGTAGACGAGACAAAGGTAGTCACGAGCGCCGAGCCTCCGAAACTTACCACTGCGCCTTTGACGAAGTTCGTGCCGTTTACGGTCATCGTGATGGCTGCGGAGCCTACAGTCGCCTGATTCGGACTGATGCTGGTCAGGGTCGGGACGGGACTCAGCACCGAAAAGGTGAAACTGGTAGAGGTCCCACCGCCGGGCGTCGGGTTGTTGACTGTGACGTCGAAGTCGCCAGGAGCGGTCAGTTTGCTTGCCGGGATGATCGCCGTCAGCATCGTTGATGAGAGGTATGTGGTCGTCAGCGCGCCGCCCTTGAATTCAGCTTTCGACTTAGCGATAAACCCGCTTCCTGTCAGCGTGATCTGGGTATCGCCACTGCCGGCCAGCGCCTGCGTTGGATTGACCGCAGTCAGAATTGGAGTCGGATTGGCGACGGTAAAGGTCAGCGAGTTGCTGTTGCCGCCATACGGCTTCGGGTTGTTGACGTGGACCCCGAACCGGCCACCAGTAGCCAACTGGGTGGCGGAAAGCGTGATGGTCAGCTCGGTCGAGGAGATGAACGTAGTAGTCTGGCTTTTGCCGCCGAAATAGATGGTCGCGCCGCTGACGAAGTTTACGCCGCTGACGGTAAGCGTGATTGGCCCGCTGCCGGCCAGGACCCGGTTCGGACTTAGGCCGCTCACCATCGGGACCGGATTGTTCCCGATGACGAACGCGAAGGCATTGCTAACGCCGCCGCCCGGCGTGGGGTTGGTGACGGTGACGTTTACGACTTCCGCCGTCGTCAGTTGGGCCGATGGAATCGTGGCGGTCAACTGCGTAGCCGAGACATAGCTGGTGGCCAGTTGGGCGCTGCCGAACTGGACTTTGGAGCCGGGGACGAAGTTAGTTCCCGATAGCGTGATCTGGGTATTGCCGCTGCCGGGCGACACCTGATCGGGAGTGATGCCGGTCAGAGCGGGAACGGGATTTGCCATTGTATCGAACACCACCACTCGGTTATTGGTGACGTCGGTGATATAGACACTGCCAGAGGCGTCCACCGCTACGGAAGAGAGATGGGACGCAAAAGCGTCTCCCCAGACATCTGCGGAGAGCTGTGTGAGGAAGTTGCCATTGGTATCGAAAATCTGGATGCGGTTGTTGACTGTGTCGGCCACGTAGACATTGCCGTTGCCGTCTACCGCCAGGCCGGTGGGGGATTTAAACTGCCCTGTGTTCGAGCCGTAGGAGCCGACAGCCCACTTGAAGGTAAAGTTGCCGTCGAACTTCTGGATGCGACTGTTGCTGCTATCTGCGACATAGATGTTGCCCGAACTATCCACAGCCACACCGGAGGGATGCTCGAACTGCCCGTTGCCGGTTCCTTGAGAGCCGTTCGCCCACACGAACGCTCCGCTTGCATTGAATTTCTGGATGCGGTAATTGTTGTTGTCGGCGACATAGATATTGCCGGAGCCGTCCACGGCGACGCCGGTAGGATTGTTGAGCTGTCCGTTGCCGCTGCCGCCACTGCCGATCGTTCCAACGTAGTTTCCCTGGTTGTCGTACTTCCAGATGCAGTTGTTATAGTAGATGCCAAGGGCGTAGTCCGAGACATAGACATAGCCCGCACCGTCCACGGCGATGCCAGTCGGATCGTCGAACCGCCCAGGGCCGGTACTTAACAGAAACGTCCCCGTGCTATCGAACTTCTGGAAACGGAAGTTGTTTGCATCGGTGACGAAAATGTTGCCCAGGCTGTCCACGCCAACGCCGGTAGGATCGTTGAACTGCCCGTTGCCGCTTCCTCCCGAGCCGAACTGCCCAAGATAATCTCCCTGGCTATCGAGAATCTGGATGCGATTATTGTGGTTATACGAATCGGTGACAAAGATATCGCCTGCGCTGTCCACCGCCAAGCCGTGAGGATCGGAGAACCCTGCCCCGGTCATAACACGCAAATAGTTCCCGTTGCTGTCATACTGGAGGATCTGGTCATATGCAATGCTCGAAACATCGACATTGCCGCCGCTATCCACCGCTACGCCCTGAGGGTTGCCGAGCCCATATGTGTTTGTCCATATCCATGTTCCCGCGCTGTTGAACTTCTTGACAGCGTTGTTGCCTGAATCCGAAACATAGATATTGCCGGAACCGTCCACGGCCACACCGGTAGGGTAGGAGAACTGGTTATTCGCAGAACCTTTGCTGCCGAACTGGCCGACGTAGTTGCCGCTGGGATCGATCTTCTGAATACGGTTATTGCCGCTGTCGGCCACATAGACATAGCCTGAGCTGTCCACCACGACACCTATTGGATGGTTAAACTGTTCGTTTCCTGAGCCGAAGGCGCCGACCGTCCAGAGGAAGTTCCCGTCGCTGTCGAACTTCTGGATCCGGTTGTTGCTGCTGTCGGCCACGTATATATTACCGGAACCATCCACGGCGACGCCGCTGGGGTTGGAGAACTGGCTGTTGCCGGAGCCTGTGCTGCCGATCTTGCCCAGAAAATCGAGGCTGCTATCGAATTTCACGATGCGGTTGTTGCCCGTATCCGCAACATAAATATTGTCCGACGCATCGGTGGCGATTCCCAGCGGAGCTTTCACGGCTCCGCCGATGGCAAGCCTGAAGGCATAGTTGTTCTGCGCCCATGCCGAAGAAGTCGGCAAGAGCAGGCAGAATAGCAGCGCGCTCAGCTGCGCGAAGGAAAGCCGCAAGCGCGTTATCCATATCTTTACGTTGTACATGGGATGTCCTCTTCTGGTCTTCTGAAAGCACGGGTGATGCTTGCATCTCCGTGTCAGGTTTCTTAGAACGTGTCCGGAAAACCCGTTTCCGTCCGGCGCGTCCGCAGGACGCTCCTATATTCTCCTTCTCCTCCCTAAGGAGAAAGGGGTGAGGTGGGCTGCCGGGGGTTGAAACCCCTGTCCGGACAAAACAAGCGTCCTGCGAACGCAATCAGCTTCCTAAACAGTTCCCCTCCCTGCGAGCGTAGCGAGCGAATCAAGGAGGGGAACTTGGGATGGGGTCTTGTTAGACGCTCTTAGCGATGCTTTCTGTTGTTGGTTATGGGCCAGCGCGGATAGCTGCCCGGGCGACGGAGATACGGTCGGCTGGGCTGGTTATACGATCGGTTGGGTCCTTGTACACTTGTCCCGTTGTAGACCCCCGCAGTTCCTGATGACTGGATGAATCTGCGATCTGGAGGAGTCATGGGCACGCCCGGAGAAATTGGCCGGAGGACGGCGCCGGGCGTCCCTCTGCCGGGTGTCCATGGAATGGCGGGGCGGCGACTCGTATAGTTGTTGAACACATTTCCGGTCAGAACATAGCCCGCATGGCTCAGAGTGTAGCTGCGGTAGGCGGCATAAGACCCGTAGGTGGTTCCCGCGATACGGACGGAATAGTCAGGCATCCAGGCGAGTGGAGCGCCGGGATAGGAGAACCACGCGCCTCCATCGACCCACATGCCTGGATACCAGCCCATGGCGAGGTAGTCGCTCCAACCGGGCGCAGGACCGACATAGACCGGAGATGCGTAGACAAAGTCTTCCGATAGTGGGTACCAGCGGGTGTTGGGCACGGCCGCGTTCTCAAGATAGGCATCCTGGGTCAGGTAAAGGATGGGAGTCGACCCGGCCTTGACAAAATAAGTTTGCCCGGTATCCGAGCGCCCGAACTTCAAAACGTAAAGGTTCTGGTCGGTAAAGGGGACCAGGATGGTCTCGCCGGTTGTGGCATAAATCTGATAGCCGCCTTTATCGAAAACCGCACGATCCACAGGGACATGCAGATTTTGCGGAACATCCTGCCAGTTATATAGCCGCTGATTCTGGGAGGGGAGATCGCTCGCGACGGAGGAATCCCCTTCATCGGTTGCTGCCGGAGACAGGGGCAGAATCCAGATCTTACGGAAGCAAACCGGGCATCTATGATACTGCAGCAGAATAGATCCTGGCTTGTTGGGATCGCCGATCTCGAATCCGGCGGTATGGTGCGGGAGGGGAGAGTTGTTCTGCACGAGGATGCCATTTTGGAAGACTGTAACGCTTGCGCTGTGCAGAATGGTTACGCCATCGGCGCTCACACGCGGCGCGCGGAAGAGGATATCATACGACTGCCACTCCTTCGGCGCTTTGCAAGCGTTGAAAAGGGGCGCGACCATGCCGTAGACCGCGCCGCAGTCGCCTGTTCCCGCTGGATCCACGCCATAGGAATCGAGTATCTGTATTTCATAGCGGCCCTGCAAAATAACGCCGCTATTGCCGCGCGCCTGTCCCGTAGCCGCCGGCATATAGGGTATATTGAATTCGACGTGGAGCAGAAAATCGTCAAAGCGCTGTTTGGTCAAAATATCGCCGTTTTGCGCCAACATGGCCCCGTCAGAGGTGATCTTCCAGGTTGGCGGGCTTCCATCGGTATGCGTGAAGTTTGCGGTGAGCTCGTCGGCTGAGCCGGAGAAGAGGACGATAACCCCCCTCGCCGTTGGAGAGAGCAGACAGGGCAGATCGGTGGAGGGAATGTCCTGCCGTCCGCGCGCGGAACCGGGTAAGGAAGCCATCATCAAGAGGGCCAGGACGAGGGCGAAGTACAAGTCTCTACGCTTCATCGTATGATTCTCCTTTTTTGTTCGGCGTATCAAGAAACGAAATAGCGCGTCCCCAGGAAAGCCTGTATCCGGGCCTTCCCGCTCTAGCAGGAACATTGTATCGACTCTCCGAAATAGAAGCGAGGAAAAATCATCCAAAAACCTCCATGTTAACAGGCAGGATAAAAAAATTAAGGAGTCGGGAAATGAACGCGAAGTCAAAACGAAATGGCAGGTATTCTCGCAGCTTGGTTCTCACGCAGGAGGCGGTCGATCTGCTGGAAGAAGAGATGCGGAAACGGTGGGAGAATTCTGAGGGACGTTCTATAGATAAGAACGGCAAGCTCAGAGCTACTCCAAAGAAGCTATCCCGTGACGACAAAGCGGAAATGCTGGGACTGGAAAAAAAGACGGTGGACTGCATTTTGCGCCCTCTCCCAGTCTCTGAGTCCGCTCTGCGCACGGCTTTCAGCGCCTTGAACATCACGCCTCCTTTCTCGATAGCGCGTTATTGCGTTGCGTACTCACCCCCTCCTGGCAATGTGCCCTATAGGCCAACACCCTGCATTGGGCGGGAAACCCAGATAAGGGAGATCCAGGAACTTCTTGAGACGAATCATCTGGTAACGCTGACTGGAACTGGGGGCATAGGCAAGACGCGGCTGGCGATTGCTGTCGCGGAAGAGATGCAGAGCTGTTTTGCCGATGGTATCTGGTTTGTAGAGATGGCGGAAGTGACCGATCCGACTCTCGTTCCACAAACGGTCGCCTTGACGTTAGGAGTCCAGGAGAATAAGGATTATCCCCTCTTGCAGGCGTTAACTGACTTCCTGCACGGGAATCAGCTGCTGATCCTGGACAACTGCGAGCACCTTCTGGATGCCTGCGCGCTCCTGGTAGACCATCTGATCGCTTCTTCCCCTGCCTTGCGGGTGCTGGCGACCAGTCGCGAGCGCCTCAACCTCCCTTCCGAGCGTCCGTTTAGGGTTCCGTCGCTGCCGGCGCCAGACCCGAAGATGATGCAAGGTAAGGAGAAGAGCCTTGCGAGCTTGCTGCTGGACTATGATTCGGCGCGTCTGTTCGTGGCGCGCGCCAGCATGCGCCGCGCGGACTTCCACGTGACGGAACAGAATGCTCCCCTGCTGGCCTCAATCTGTCATCGGCTGGATGGGATTCCCCTCGCGATCGAGCTGGCGGCGGGTCGCTTGGGAGGGATGTCTCTCGATGATTTGGAACGGGGGCTTAACAACTGTTTCCACCTGCTCACCGGTGGTAGCAGAGCGGCTCTGCCGCGTCAACAAACGCTTCGAGCCGCGATGGATTGGAGCTACAATCTGCTGGAGGAGCCGGAGAAGACGCTCTTGTGCCGGCTTTCGGTCTTCCGGGGAGGCTGGCGGCTGGAAGCGGCTGCGCCCGTATGTACAGGAGACGACTTGGAATGCTGGGAGGTGTTGGGCTTACTGACGTCGTTGAACGACAAAAGTTTGGTGGTGTTTGAGGAGCGAGAAGGGAAGGCGCGGTATCGGTTGCTGGAGACGGTGCATCAATATGCCGCTGAGAGATTCGTAGAAAGGGGAGAGGAAGCGGCGGTACGGCAGCGTCATCGGGACTACTTCCTGGCGCTGGCAGAAGAGATCAACCGGAAGCTGGGCGGCCAGGACCACGCTCATTGGCTAGATGAAATGGAGGCGGAATATCCGAACCTGAAGCAGGCTATAGCCTTTTGCCTGGAAGATCCGGAGGGGGGAGAAGCTGGATTGCGGCTGGGATCTGCCTTGCAGGAGTTCTTATGGACACGCGGCTACTTTAGAGAAGGGCGAGAACTCTATACAGCTCTTCTGGCGCACCCTCAGGCAAAACAACATACAGAGGCTCGGGCCAGCGCTCTTAATGGTTCGGGAGCATTAGCCCGGATGCAAGGGGATTACGTATCCGCTCGTTCTCTGCACGAGCAGAGTCTGGAGATATACAGGGAGCTGGGTAATAAAGCGGGTATCGCCTACGCTTCCGGCAACCTGGGCATAGTCATGTGGCATCTGCAGGAGGCCGGCTATGCTCTTGATCTCATCAAGGAAAGCCTGAAGGCACATCGGGATTTGAACAATGATGAGGGCATCGCCAATGCCCTCGGCAACCTGGGAATTATGTCCTACTACCAGAAGGAATATGCCTCCGCTCGCTTGCACCTCAATGAGTGCCTGGAGATCAACCAGAAGCTGGAAAACCAATCAGGCATCGCCTTATGCCTCTACCATCTGGGAATGGTGCATTCCCATCTACAAGAATATGCCTCTGCGCGTCCTTTCCTTGAGGAGAGCCTGAAGATCAACCAAAAATTGGGAAACTTATCGGAGATCATTTTGTGCCTGGAAGCGTTTGCAGGTCTGGCTTGTAAAGAGAACAGATGGATGCGGACGGCGCGATTGAACGGGGCGTCGCAAGGACTCCAAGAGAAGATGGATTCAGCTTTAACAAGATCACCTCACGCACAGGAGGAGCACGACTTCCAACTTGCTGAGGCGCGTCGGAATCTCGGCGAGGAGGCGTTCTCAACTGCCTGGGCAAAGGGATGTTGTATGACCCTGGAGCAGGCCGTCGCGTACGCGCTGGAAGAGCCGGTAGAATAATTCCGTCTCGGCACAACCACAGAACATGAAGCCTCCTGGTCTGTGCGTCAGTGCGGTCCCACGACGGACCATCCGGCTGGCGGCTGTACGGTGAAATAGTTTCCATCGACAGCATTTAACCCATTCATCAGCCAATAGACCATCTGCCCGCTGCTTGTGTTCTGGAACACCAAGTCCGGCCAGCCATCCGAATTCAAATCTATAACAGAGACACACTGCCAGCCTGTTTGCTGAGCGGGAGTGATGTAAGCCCCTCCAATAGCTGTGTTGTTATCCATATACCAGGCGGCCAATTAGCCGGTAGAGAAGTTCTGGAAGAGAATGTCGGGGTGGTCGTCCTTGTTGAAATCCCCGGTTCCGACAGCCGTCCAGCCTTGTGGGGGAGTTGGCACCACATAAACACCTCCGACCAGGCTGGAACCGCTCATGTACCAGAGAGCAAGCTGGCCTAAACGATCGCCAGTTTAATAGCGAACAGTAGAACAAGATCATACGTCCAGGTATGATGGCGACTCTTTACGGAAGCAGGAATAGTATAACTGTCCGGTTAATAGACATCAATGTAAAATCCTCCAAAAAACTCCAACCTGAGCAGGCAGAAAATGAATTTGTGGAGTCGGGACATGATGGCGAAACAAAAACCAGCCGGCAAGCGTTCGCGAGGACTGATTCTCACTGAGGAGGCGCGAGATCTACTGGATCGAGCCCTGAGGATATGGTGGGAGAGTCCTGAGGCGTTTCAAGCCAGCAAAGCGCGACAGGAAAGTACAACCGGTAAACTGACGCGTCAGGCAAAGGCAGAAGGATTGGACGTAAACGCCAAGACCGCGGACAATATCTATCGTCACGAGCCGGTCGATGCGAAAACTCTAGAACATGTTTTCAAAAAGCTCAATATCAGCCCTCCTTTCTCGAAAGCGGAATACTGTGTCTTGGCTCCATCCCCTTCCGGCAATGTGCCCTATATTCCTACATCTTGTATAGGGCGTAAAACCCAGGTGGCGGAGATAAAGGCGCTTCTGGAGGTAAATCATCTGGTAACGCTGACCGGAGCCGGTGGCGTCGGCAAGACGCGCCTGGCGGTTGCTGTTGCGGAAGCGATGCAGATCTGTTTCGCCGATGGTATCTGGTTTCTGGACTTGGCGGGGATAACGGATCCGGCTATGGTTACGCAAACGGTTGCCTCGGCATTAGGGGTTCAGGAAGAGAAGGACAGGCCGCTGTTACAAACGCTTGCTCAGTTCCTGCGCGGGAAACCGTTGCTGCTTCTCCTGGACAACTGCGAGCATCTTCTGGATGCCTGCGCACTCCTGGTAGACCATCTGATCACTTCTTCCTCTGCCTTGCGGGTGCTGGCGACCAGCCGGGAGCGTCTCAATATCCTTTCCGAACATCCTTATCCCGTTCCGTCGCTGCCGGCTCCGGATCTGAAGAGGTTGTCGGGCCAGAAGAAGGATGATGCCAGCATGGTGAGGAGCTATGATTCCGTGCGCCTGTTTGTGGAGCGCGCCCGATTACAGTGTCCCGGCTTCAGGGTGACGGCTCAGAACGCTCTCCGGGTGGCTTCGATCTGTCATCGCCTGGATGGGATTCCCCTGGCGATTGAACTAGCCGCCGCGCGTGTTCCTGCGACGCCGCTCGATGAGCTGGAACGGGGGCTTAACGATTGTTTCCACCTGCTCACCGGTGGTAGCAGAGCGGCTCTGCCGCGTCAACAAACGCTTCGGGCCACGATGGATTGGAGCTACAATCTGCTGGAGGAGCCGGAGAAGACGCTCTTGTGCCGGCTTTCGGTCTTCCGGGGAGGCTGGGAGTTAGAAGCAGCTACCTCCGTGTGCGCAAGTGACGATATGGAAGCCTGGGAGGTGTTGGACTTGCTTATATCGTTGATAGATCAGAGTCTAGTAGTGTTCGAGGAACAGGAAGGGCAGGCGCGGTATCGGATGCTGGAGACAGTGCGCCAGTATGCCGCAGAAAAGCTATTGGCAAGCGGGGAAAGCGAGGAAGTGCAGGGGCGTCATCGAGACTACTTCCTGGCGCTTGCGGAGGAGGCGGAGCCGAAGCTAAAGAAAGCGGAGCAGGGAGAATGGCTGCAACGCTTGAAATCCGAGTACGCGAACCTACGAGCGGCTTTGCACTGGACTCTCTCCCAGAGGAATGCGTCTGCTGGGCTTCGGTTTTGCGGATCGCTATGCCGGTTCTGGGAGTCCCAAGGTTATCTGCGGGAGGGCCGGGAGTGGTGCGCGCAGGTGCTGGCAATATCGGGAGCGCAGGAGCAGACCCCAGAGCGAGCCAAAACGCTCTATGGGGCGGGGTATCTGGCCTACTATCAAGCTGACTATGCCGCTGCCCGCGACTATCTTGAACAGAGCCGGTCTCTCTGCGAGGAGATCGCAGAATGGAGAGTCATGGCCGGCTCGCTTATCGGCCTGGGGATTATCGCCGCTAATCTGGGCGACATTGCCGGCGCACGCTCTCTCTATGAACAGAGCCGCATGATCTGTGAGGAGATCGCAGACCGGCGTGGTATAGCCCGCGCGCTCAACGGCCTGGGGGGGTTGGTCGAAGCGCAGGGGGACTATGCCGCCGCCCTGGCGTTGTTTAAAGAGAGCAGCCTTATTTTTCGAGAGATCGGAGACCGGAGCAACCTGGCCAATACGCTGAAAAACCTAGGAGGCATCTCCTATTATCTCAGGGATTATACTTCGGCCCGTGCCTATCTTGAAGAGAGCCGGTCTCTCTGCGAGGAGATTTCAGACTGGAGATTCATGGCCTATTCGCTCAGCGGGTTGGGGAACGTGGCTCAAGCTCAGGGGGATATTCTAGCTGCCAGGCGCTATTATGAAGAGAGCCTCGGCCTCTGTAGGGAACTGGGACAGCGGAACGGCGTTGCCTACGTGCTTGTAATCCTGGGAAGTGTAGCCGAATCCCAGAGTAATTACCGGGAGGCGTGGTCCTGTTATGAAGAGAGCTTGACCACCACCCGAGAGATCGGAAATTGGGCCTACATGACTACAGTACTGGAAGCCTTTGCCGGCCTGGCCGCTCATACCGGCAAACCGGAGCCGGCCGCCGTGCTATGGGGAGCGGCAGAGGCGTTACGGGAGAAGATCGGTTCTCCGACTCCCCATGAGCGAGAAATCTACGACCACGATGTGGCCGAAGCGCGCCGGACGCTGGGCGAGGTGGCGTTCTCCGCCTCCTGGGAAATGGGACGCTGCATGACCCTGGAGCAGGCCATAGAGTACGCACTAAAAGAGCCATCGTGTTATGAGTAAACTCTAAGATTTGATTAACTTCCGATTAATATTTCGCGGGTAGACTTAAACCGGATAAACCTCTTCTATTCCCACCGTCCGCACCATGCTCAAATAGAAAGGATGCAACGATGTTTTCCTCTATGAAAGGGACGCTGCTGGCTGCCGTGCTGCTGGGATGCGCCTCGCTGCCAGCCCTGGCCGACGCGCCGCTAACGGCCCAGAAGCCGATCGTGATTCCTGGCGGCCCTGGCGGGTTCGACTATGTGCGGGTAGATGCCCGCTCGCACCGCGTGTTCGCCACGCACAAAGGCACCAAAACGCTCGCCATCCTCGACCTGCAGACCGAAACCGCGCTGCCCTCGGTGACCGTCGGAATGGCGCAGGGCGTGACGATCGACCGCAGAGACAACAAAATCTTCCTGGGCGATGAAGAAGAGCACAAGGTCGTTATCCTGGACTATACGACCTTAAAGCAGACCGGCGAGATCCCGACTTCTGGTCCCGTAGACGACGTCTACTACTGTCGCAAGAACGGCATGGTCTACGCGGATAAAGACGACGGCGATGCCATCTGGGTGATCGACCCCAAGACCGAGAAGATTGTCGACACCATCCCGATCCCGGCAGCGCCGGAGTGGATCGAGTACGATCGGACGAGCGACCGGCTCTACAAGAACCTCAAGGGCAACAATACAGTACAGGTCATCGATCCCGCCACCAACAAAATCGTGAAGACCTTCGACACCGCTCCCGCGACCGGCCCCCACGGCCTCGCCATCGACGGCAAGACCCAGCGGCTCTTCTCGGCGGGCAACAATGGCAAGCTGGTAGTCATCGATATAAACACCGGCAAGGTGATCTCCACGGTGGACATCGAGAAAGGCGTCGACCAGATCGCCTTCGATCCGAGCAACAAGCGCATCTACTGCGCCTGCCGGGGCGCCATCTCCGTTGTGCAGGAGACTGATGATGGCGCGAAGCTGCTGGGCAATGTTCCGGTCCCGAAGGGCTCGCATACCCTGGCCGTAGACCCCGGCGCCCACGCCGTCTGGACCTGCTACTACGACGACCACGACAGCTACTTCCTGAAGCTTACTCCCTGACCTTTCCTCTTAAGACCTCACTCCCGCGGCGGCGCCTATCCCATCGCCTGGCCCGCCCCTTGCCCCATTCCCCCTCTCCCTGCGAAGGAGAGGGGGAGAATCTTTTGTAGGGGCGCTCAGTAGATGATTACGAAGCCGCCATCCGGTCGCGCGTAGGCGGTTGCCAGTCCCCATACCGGGATGCCGTTCTCTTTGCGCCCGCTCTCCAGGAGCGTTCCATCTTTATCGAAGACCCGCCAGACCAGGTCGCCGCCGCGCTGCCAACCCGTGCCTTCGGTCCACACAAACAGGCTTTGCCCGCGCGCATTAGAGACCAGGACGGGATGTTTCTGCGTGGTACCGGAGGCGGGAAATGGTTTTGCGGAAATCGGGTCTGTTGGATGGAGGGTAGCGTAGGTGATCTGTTCCCGTGTTTCCCAGGCCGCCAGAATACCGTCGTTGCCCTCGCTCAGGGAATAGGTGCTCATCGGGCACGTACTGATACTCCACGGGTCTAGACGCTTTTCCGTGAACGTCTGGCCTTTATCGCGGGAGACCAGCAGCATGGTATCGCGGTGAATTTTGTCCCCTGCCGCCCGATAGAGGATATAGAGAACGCCCTTGCTGTCCGCAAGAGCGCGCATCCCACAGCAGCCGCAGGCTCCGGTATGATCGGGATTGACCTGCTTCTCGCGTGCAAAGGTCTTGCCGTTGTCGTGAGAAACGGCAATGAATACAGCGGCGCCTGCCTCATCGTTTGCGGTCGCGATGGCATGCCAGGTGACGTAGACATCGCCGTCCTTATCCGCCGCCACCGATCCGCCCCCATCGATCCCATACGCCCAGGTGGTAAGTTTGCGCTGCGGCTCGAAGGCAGTTCCGGCATCGTTTAGCCGCGTGTACGCCTGAAAGGCGATCGGGTTACCGTCCGGGCCTTTCGGTCCCAGACCGTTCCAGACCACATGCACTCGGTCGTCTTTACCGATGGCGAGCTGAGCCGTCCGTACCGTACCGATCGCGCCGGCGCTGTCCGGCACACTGTTCACCCGAATGGGGCCGAAGTAAACGGTCTGTCCGGGCGCCTTGCGCAGGTAGTAGAGATTGCCGGCGTCCCCAGCGCCTTCATAGTAGATCAGATGGACGTACCCTTTGCTATCCACAGCCGCCTGGGGCTGAATGGCCCCTTCCGGCAGACGCCGGACATCCACCCGGCTCAGCGCGACGCCGGCAGTGCCCAGCGTCTGGCACCCTAAGCCGAGCATCCCAAGCCAGAAGATAAACATAGCCCGTCCCGCTCTGCGTCGCATAGTGTTTCTCCTGCTTCTCGTTTGCGCGTGATCCTGTTCTCTTCCTGGTAGGTTAGACGCAATGGCTTCGATTCCATCTTCCCCTGAAGGAACCTCAACGGACTACATGCCCTGCTCTATTGTCTCGAAGGCACAATCCGCCGTTTTGCGGATGTATATTCTTTTTAGCTGGTTTATAATGCAATCCGTATCGCGAGAAGAGGAAGGCATGCGTTGGCTGCCGGTCCGCTTCACTTTTCGCGCATGGGCGTTTTGAAAAGGGAGCCGCCAGCAGTTGATTCATGAATGCGAAGGAACCTGCTATAATAGGAGATAGGGAAAGAATCGATAAGGCAAAGACTTTCGATGCGACGGCTAAGCCTGATCTTGCTGATGTTGATCTACCTGGCCTCCGCGGGCCTGGGAGCCTCCGGCACCTGGCGCTGCGCCAACGGCACGCGTTGCGCATTCACGCCTGGCGTCGGCTTTCACTGCCCAGGGGCCCGGTGTCTGTCCATGAAGCGGACAGCCGCCAGAACAACGGGCGGTTCGTGTCCGCTCTGCCACGCGCATCCGAAATCGATCACGGCCTCTAGCCCGTGTGCCTCCGTATGCGGCAAATGCCAATGCCGCTTTGAAATCACTTCCTCGCACGTTCCTGCGACGCTCTCCACTGCCATAGGCATCCTGTCCCCGATCGCTATCGTGCAGCCCGGCGTCTTCCCAATGAACCCTGTGCCCACAATGGGCTATATCACCCGGCCCATCATTTTTACCACCGGGCCGCCGGATCTTATTCCTGCTCACGTATCTTCCACCGGTCCTTCCCGCGCACCTCCACGCCTCCTTTCCGCCTGAGTCGCTTCCACTTTCCTGCGCTAACGAACGCCTTGCCAGCTTCCTTCTGCTGCATGTCCACAGCAGAAAGTGTCTCGCGTTGCCTGGCGCTGGAAATTCAAGCCGATCTGTGTAAAGAGTCGGTAATGCCCGTGTCTTCGCCAGGCGAAGTCGCGTGGTAATAGAGGTGCTGGATGATAGCTTTAAGACCTAGAATAGCGATCCTGTGGATCGTGCTCGCTCTGTTGGTGGCTGCAAGTGTGTCCACGGTGCTGGCTTCTGTGCAGACGCAGGCGGGTCCGTACCGGGTCGAGATTGCCACGGATCCGAGCGTGATTCCCGCCGGTTCGGCCAAACTGCGCATCAAGGTGACGGACGCCGTCGGCAAGCCGGTGGAAGGCGCTCAGGTGAGCGCCATAGCCCAGATGCCGGGCATGCCGATGGGCGAGCGGGAAGAGGCGGCGCTGCCGCAGGCCGGGCAGCCGGGCGTGTATGCCGCTCCCGCCAGGTTCGCCATGGCGGGAGGCTATGAGGCCACGATCCATATTCAGGGCAGCCAGGGGAACGCCACCGCCAAAATTCCCCTGCAGACCGGGCAGAATACCGGCGCCCTCAGCACAGAAGCGGGAGGCGGAGGCAAGAGCCTTTCCCTCTGGCCGCTCCTGCCCTGGCTGCTCGGAGCCGGACTGCTGGTCTTCATCCTCTACCGCATGCGCAAAACCGGGCTTATGAACGCTCGCGTTCTGGCGGGATTGGCGCTTCTCGTGGTGGTCTCGCTCGTTTCCGCCTGGGCGGTGCATACGTACACGAAGCCGGGCCACATGAGCGTGATTGAGGCGCAGGCGATGGATATGTCCGTGATGAAGCCGCCGGTCGGAGCGGCGCCGGTCGCGGCGATGGCCGTCCAGCGGGAGCCGATAGCGTCCAGCGTGAGTTACACCGGATCCGCGGTCTCCTTCCAGGATGTAGAGGTGACGCCGCGCGTGACCGGCGCCCTTGTCTGGATGCCGTTCTATCCGGGCGACCGCGTGCGTGCGGGCCAAGTCGTCGCCCGGCTGGATACCGCCGAGCTTCAGTCGAGGGAGAGCGAGCAGGCGGCGGGCGTGACAATGGCGATGCACGCCACCGACATCGCCCGGATACAGGCGCGGCAGGCGCGCAACCAGGCGGCCCAGGCACAGGCACAGGTGCAGGAGGCGATCACAGATGTTACCAACGCGCAGAGCGATCTGAGCGCGGCGCAACAGGAGGTGAGCGCCAACGAGGATGAGCGGGCGGGCGCGCAGGCCGATCTGGACAGCGCGCAGACGGGCGTTACGAATGCCCAGGCGCAACTGGCGGCCGCCCAGGCGGATCAGACCTACTGGCAGGTCGAAATCCAGCGATCGCAGAGGCTCCTGAAAAGCGGGGCGATCTCCCAGCAG
>Ga0070739_10000975_pt1 | contig 46617 bp, 45 predicted proteins | sample Coa_R1_7_FD_66445 | JGI IMG/M metagenome (GOLD analysis project Ga0070739, IMG submission 66445) | Surface soil microbial communities from Centralia Pennsylvania, which are recovering from an underground coalmine fire - Coalmine... | ecosystem: Environmental > Terrestrial > Soil > Unclassified ...
CCGCACCGCATCCTCAGCCTCGACGAAATGCAGGCCGTCCTCGCGAACAGCGAGTGCGCGCTCTACCGCTGCCTGCTCGAGCTGCTGTTCACGACCGGGCTGCGGATCGGCGAGGCGCTCGGGCTCGCCGTGGGCGACCTCGACGTCGACGACTGCGTGATCCGCGTCGAGTACCAGCTCGGCCGCGACGGAACTCGCAGCCCACTCAAGACCGAAGAGTCACGCCGGGCGATCGACATCCCGCCGCAGCTGATGCGGCGGCTCGTCGCCCTCACGCGCGAGCGCGGAACCCAGACCGACCCGGAGGCGTTCGTGTTCGCTAGCCGCAACGGCAGCGGCATCGAACGCAAGGTCGCCCGCGAAGCGCTCAAGCGAGCCGTCAAGAAGGCCGGCATCACCGCGCCCGCGCCAACCCTGCACGACCTCCGCCACAGCCACGCCAGCATGCTGATCGCGCTCGACACCTCGATCGTCGAGATCCAGCGACGGCTCGGCCACCGCAAGCCCGACACCACCCTGCGCATCTACGCGCACGAGTGGAAGTACAACGCAGCACGCCGCAGCCAAGTCGGACGCCAACTCGGCGAACTCTTCGAGGCCGGTCGGCAGCTCGCACCCTCGGAACGGAAACCGCTCGCGCTTCCGCCCGCCCGAGGCACCAGCAGCGACCGCTGACGGCCGCGCCGACGGCCTCGGCACCTGTCAGGCGGCGACCACCGGCTGCCGATAGATGCGGCGATGAGCGAAAAGCTGCTGCGGCTGCGCTACCCGGCGACCTGTGCGAGCTGCGGCGGCGCACTGGCCAAAGGAACTGAGGCCAGCTGGAACCGCGAGACGAAGACCGCCACCTGCGTGAACTGCCTCGGCGCGCCCGAAGCTGCGATAGCGGCTGCTGCCGGGACGATCGAGCGGGGCGACCCCGGTGCATCGGCGGCACGCGAGTGGCGCCGCAGACACGACCGCCGCGAACAGGCGGTCCGCTCGCGGTACGGCAGGCTGAGCGGCGTCGTCCTCGCCCTGAGCGACGACCCACATTCCACTGCCGCCTGGGCCTACGGCGCCAACGGCGAACGAGCACTCGGAAAGCTGCTCGATCCGCTGCGCGATGAGGGCCTGGCCGTCTTGCACGACCGGCGCATTCCCGGCTCAAAGGCCAACATCGACCACCTGGTCGTCGCGCCGTGGGGAGTGTTCGTCGTCGACGCCAAGAACTACAAGGGCCGGGTCGAGAAGCGCGACCGGGGCGGCCTCTTCTCAACGGACTACCGGCTGTACGTCGGCGGCCGGGACAAGACGGCGCTCGTCGCTGGCATGAGGAAGCAGGCACAGGCCGTGCGCGCTGCGCTCGGCGACGAAGACGCCTCGGTGAAGATCTGCAAGACAATGTGCTTCGTCGATGCCGACTGGTCGCTGTTCGCGCGACCAATCGAGATGGACGGCGTCCATGTGGTCTGGCCGCGCGCACTCGGAAGCCTCCTCCGTACTAAGGGCCCGCTCTCGCACGACGAGATCGCAAGGATCGAACGCAAGCTCGCCCTCGCGCTTCCGCCGGCCTGATTCGGAGCGCGCGTCCAGGGAGCCAATCGACCCCCTCCCGACAGAAACCGACCCAAGGCTGGGTGCCGCGCCCGCGAGAGCTCGCAATCGCGCTTCCCATCTGCGATCTCGCCGTCGAGGATGGAGCACTTATGGAGCAGAGCGGACGCAAACAGTGGCAAACGGTGGCAAGTCCCTCAGCCCCAGAAACGGCTCAAACAAGCCAAAACCATTGCCGTCGGTCGCCGTTAGTTGCGCGCACAATGAAATGGTAAGGAGGGGGTCGACGGTTCGAGTCCGTCAGATGGCTTCGACATATTCTTTACGCGCCAGCTCGACGGCCGCATGGCGCGATCGGCGCCGCCGACGGCGAGCAGCGGCGACGTCGCGTCAGACACCGCTGAAGGCGTCGAAGCCGCCGTCGACGGGCAGCACGATTCCGGTGACGAACGACGCGGGGGCGCTCGACAGCCAGACGACGGCCGCTGCGACCTCGGCGGGGTCGCCGAAGCGACCGGCCGGCGTTCGCCCGAGCACCGCTTCCCCCCGCGCCGTCGGCGTGCCGCCGCCGCGGAGCAGCAGCGCCCGGTTCTGCTCTCCGACGAAGAAGCCGGGTGCGACGGCGTTGACGCGAACGCGGCCCTCGCTCGCGCGGCCGAGCTCGACCGCCAGCCACCGGGTCAGGTTGTCGACGGCCGCCTTGGCGACGCCGTAGCCGACGACCCGCGTCATCGCGCGCCTCGCCGCCATCGACGAGAAGTTGACGATCGACCGCCCACCTGCGGGATACGGGCCGGCGACCAGCGCAGGCCCGAAGATGCGAGTCGGCAGCAGCGTGCCGCGCAGGTTCAGCGCGACCACGTCGTCGAACGCCTCGAGCGGGAGTTCGAAGAAGGACCGCTCGCCGACGGTCGCCCGCGGCAAGGTTCCCGCCCGCGGCATTGACGAGGACGTCGACCCGTCCCCAGCGGCCGAGCACCTCGTCGCGCACGCTCTCGAGCCGGGCGAGGTCGAGCACGTCCGCGGCGAGCGGAGTGACGTCACCGCCCACTCCACGCAACTCGTCCGCGACGGCAGCGAGACGGTCGTGCGTGCGCGCGACCAGCGCGACCGCGGCGCCGGCCTCGACGAGGGCTCTCGCCACCGCGCCGCCGAGCGAGCCGGTCGCGCCGGTGACGACGGCGACGCGCCCCTCGAGCGGCGCGGCGCCTACGACGCCTCCGTCTGCACCCACGCGTGACGCGGATCGAGGTACGGAGCCAGCTCGCGCCCCTCGCCTGCCATCACCCAGAGGTAGTAGAGGGCGTACCCAGGCGCGGCGACGACCGGGTGGTACCCCGACGGAATCGCGACGACGTCCCCGTGGTGCACGACCTGCGCGCGCTCGCCGCGGTCGTCGTAGAGCAGCTGAACCCCGAATCCCGTCTCGGGCGCGAAGCGATAGAGGTAGACCTCCTCGAGCGCGACCTCCTCGGGCGCCGCCTGGCGATCGTGCTTGTGCGGCGGGTACGACGACCAGTTGCCGGGCGGGTTGATCGTCTCGCCGACGACGAGGCGGCCTGCGTCGTCCTCGGGCCCGAGCAGCGTCCGGATCCTGCGCGACCAGTTACCGGTGCCGGCGCTCCGAACCTGGCGCTCGCCCGGAGGAATCAGCCGCGCCTGGCCCGGCAGCCGCCCGTCGAGCGGGGCACCCGCGACGGCGACGACGGCATGCGTGACCGCCGTCAGCTCGAGCTCCCGGCCGCTCGGTGCGTAGACGGCCACCGGCGGCGAGTCGAAGACGTCGCCGTCGCGGCCGGCGTTCCCGAGCGCCGTGCCGTCCACCCGCGCCTCGACCGCCCCCGACAGAGGAACGACGCACAGCTCGCACTCGGCGTCGTGCAGGGTCTCCCGCTCTCCGGGCGCGAGCTCGACGAGCCGGAGATCGATCAGCTCGGTGTCGCGACCCCGGGCGACGAGGGTGCGGAGCATGCGTCCCAACCCTAGACATAACTCGCCCGGGGGATGCGCCGCTCCGCCCGCCGCGCCACGATCGGGAGCGTGAGAGGGGTACTCCGGCTGCTCGCGCTCTGCGCGCTGCTCGTCGGCATCGCCGCGCCAGCGACGGCGGCGGCGACGACTCGTGCGGCGAGGACGCCCGACCAGTGGATGGCGGCAAGCCTCGCCGCGGCGAAGGCGGCGTCGACCGTCCGCATCAGCGGCGTGATGAGCCTGGCCGGCCAGCGGTTGTCCCTCGACCTGCGCCTCGCGGCGCACAAGGGCGCAACCGGCCGGATCGTGGTCGGGAAGCAGCGGATCGACATCATGCAGCTCGGCCGGTTCGCGTACTTCCGCGCCGGCGCGAGCTACTGGCGCCACTACGGCGGCAACCTTGCAGCCGACCTGTTCGCCGGTCGCTGGGTCAAGGTCAGCACCAGCTTCCCCGGCTTCTCCTCGTTCTCGGCGTTCACGAACATGTCGAGCTTCTTCAGCGGCATGCTCGGCTCGCACGGCGCGCTCTCACTCGGCGGCACGCGCACGATCGCAGGCACCCCGGCGATCGGCATCGTCGACACCTCGCAGGGCGGCGGCACCCTGTCGATCGCGTCGACCGGGACGCCCTACCCGCTGCGCGTCACCCAGACGGGCGGCCCGGGGTACCTCAGCTTCGGCTCCTGGAACGCGCCGGTCCAGCTCACGGCGCCGAAGAACCCGGTCGACCTCTCGAAGCTGAAGAAGTAGCGAGCGCGCGGCCCGGTGGCGGCGGCGAGCCGGGAATCGACCGGCCGCCTCTCCGCGTTCTGGAGGGTGTGCCCACCCACTCGATCGTCATCTGGAGCGACTACATCTGACCGTTCTGCCGGCTCGGCCAGGTGACGGCCGAGCAGGTCCGGCGCGAGTTCGACGCCGACGTCCTGTGGCTCCCGTTCGACCTGCATCCGGAGTACCCGCCGGAGGGCATCCCGCTCGCCGAGCTGCACCGCCGGTACGGCATCGGCGCCGGCGAGGCGGACCCGCTGCGCGACCGCTTCGCGGCGGCGGGCCTCGAGTACGACCGCCCGCAGATCGTGCCGAACACACGCCTCGCCCTTCGCCTCGCCGAGCTCGCGCGGGACCTCGGGGTGCACGAGCCGTTCCACCGGAGGTTGATGGACGCCTACTGGTCGGAGGCGACCGACATCGGCAATCCGGATGAGCTCCGGCGACTCGCGTCCGAGGCGGGCCTCGACGCCGACGCGGTCGAACGTGTCCTTGCCGATTCATCCGCCTACCTGGACGAGGTCGAGGGGTCGACGCGGCAGGCCTATTCGATCGGCGTCAACGCCGTGCCGGCATTCCTGCTCGACCGTCGCCTGATCGTGCTGGGTGCCCAGCCGCTCGAGGTCTTCCGGCGCGCCTTCGCGCAACTCGCGGCATGACGGCCGCCGACGCCGTCGACATCGGGGGCGGCGTGCGGATGCCGCTGCTCGGGTTGGGGACGTGGCAGGCGCGCGGCCGCGCGGCGCACGACGCGGTCGTCACTGCGCTTCACGTCGGCTACCGCCACGTCGACACGGCGACCGCGTACCGCAACGAGGATCGGATCGGGGACGCGATCGCCGACAGCGGCGTCCCACGGGAGGACATCTTCGTGACGACGAAGCTGCCGCCGGATCGCGCCGGCCGGGAACGGGCAACGCTGGAAGAGAGCCTCTCGTCGCTGCGGCTCGACCACGTCGACCTCTGGCTGATCCACTGGCCGCCGCGCGGCGGTGCGCGGCCGGACGTGTGGGAGCGGATGCTCGCGCTGCACGAGGAAGGCCTCGCGCGCGCGGTCGGCGTCAGCAACTACAGCGTCGAGCAGCTCGACGAGCTGCACTCGGCCACCGGCCGCATGCCGGCGGTCAACCAGATCGAATGGGCCCCCGCGCTGCACGACCCCCGGGTCCTCGACGCGCACGTCCGCCGCGGCGTCCAGCTCGAGGGATACAGCCCGCTGCGCTCGACGAGCCTGCGCGACAGCGGGCTGCGACGGATCGCCGAGGCGCACGGCGTTTCGCCGGCACAGGTCGTGATCCGGTGGCACCTCGAGCACGGCATCGTCGTGATCCCGAAGTCGACGCACGCGGAGCGGATCGCCGAGAATGCGGATGTGTTCGGCTTCCGCCTCGCGCCGGACGAGGTCGCCGAGCTCGACGCCCTGCACGGCGCCCGCCGCGACTGACGGCGCGCCAACGGCGTTCCGGTGGCAAAGCGGCGTGTTCCGCGGCAGGCTTCGGCAGGAGCGATCGTGGGAGTCGATTCGTTCGAGATCCAGCTGCTCGGGCCCGTGAGGGTGGCGCGGCTGGGGCGTGAGCTCGCCGTCGGCGGGCGGCGCCAGCGGGCGCTGCTCGCCTTGCTGGTGCTGGAGCGAGGGCGACCGGTGTCGAGGGAGAGACTGGCGGACGAGCTCTGGCAGGGAAGGCCGCCCGCGGCGTCCGAGGCCACGTTGCGGTCGTACGTGTCGCGGCTTCGCGGAGTGTTGGGGGAGTCGGCGGCGTTGATCGGCGGCGGCGGCGCGTACTCGCTCGAGGTGCGGCCGGATGCGGTCGACAGTGTCCGGTTCGAGCGACTGGTGCAGGAAGCGCGCGCCGCTGTCGGCAGGGGCGCCGGCATGCGCGCGGTCGAGCGGTCGCGTGCGGCACTGTCGCTCTGGCGAGGAGACGCGCTGGCGGACGTTGCCGGAGACGGAGCGGGTCTGCTGCGCCTGGAGGCAGACCGGCTCGAGGAGCTGCGCCTCGCTACGCTCGAACTGCGGATCGAGGCCGAGCTGGAGCTGGGCCCGACCGAGGGGCTGGTCGAAGAGCTCTCGACGCTCGTGCAAACGCACCCGTATCGGGAGCGGTTCTGGCGGCTGCTGATGCTCGCGCTGTACCGAGGGGAGCGGCAGGCGGATGCGCTGGCGACGTACCAGCGTGCGCGATCGGTGCTGGTCGAAGAGCTTGGCGTGGACCCGAGTGAGCGGTTGCGGGAGCTCGAGCAGGCGATCCTGCGGCAGGATGTCCCGCCTCCGCGGCCACAGCAGTTGCGGCACAACCTGCCCTCGCCGGAGACGAGCTTCGTCGGCCGCGCCGCCGAGCTGGCGGAGGTGGAAACGCTCCTGGCCGAGAGCCGGCTGGTGACCCTGACAGGGGTCGGTGGAGTCGGGAAGACACGGCTCGCATTCGAGACGGCGTCGCGGCTGCTGCCCGACTTCGCCGACGGCGTCTTCTGGTGCGACCTGAGCGCGCTCACCGAACCGGTGCTCGTGCCCCGCGCCGTGGCGCGAATCTTCGACGTTCGCGAGCCGGCGGCGGGCAGTCTGCTCGAGAGCCTGGCTGCGCGACTCCGTGAGACGGAGATGCTGCTTCTGCTGGACAACTGCGAGCATCTGCGCGACGCTTGCACCGAGCTCGCGCACGCGTTGCTCACAGCCTGCCCGCGGCTGCGGCTCCTCGCGACCAGTCGTGAGTCGCTCGGCGCCGTCGGCGAGACGGACTATCCGGTACCGCCGCTGAGCGTCGAGGCGGCCGACGGACGGCCCGGGGAGTCTCTCGCCTCGGATGCGGTCTCGCTCTTCCTTGCCCGTGCCCGGGCGGCACGGCCTCGCCTCGTCACGGACGATGCTGCGCTCGCCGCGGCGGAGCGGATCTGCGCGGAGCTGGACGGGCTGCCGCTCGCGATCGAGCTGGCAGCGGCGCGAGCGAAGGCGTTGTCGTTCCCGGAGATCGAGGCGCGGCTTGCCGATCGGTTCCGCTTCCTCGTCTCCCGGCGGCGGCCGACGCCCGCGCGGCACCAGACGCTGCGCGAGGCGATGGATTGGAGCTACCAGTTGCTCGCGCCGGCGGAACAAGCGCTGCTGCGACGACTCGCGGTCTTCAGCGGCGGCTTCACGCTCGAGGCGGCGGCCGCGGTCTGTCTGGAGGACGACGGAGAGCGCGCGCTCGAGCTGGTCGGACGCTTGGTCGACGCCTCGCTCGTCGTGCCCAAGCAGCACGACGGCGTGACGCGGTACTCGCTGCTCGAGACGGTGCGTCAGTACGCCCGCGAGCGGATCGGCGACGGGAGCGAGCAGGTCGAGACGGAGCGACGGCTGGTGCAGTACGTGCTCGGCCTTCTCGAACGGACGCACTCGGCCCAGCTGTCGGCCTTGCACGAGTGGGTGGCGGCGCTCGAGCCAGAGCAAGGGAATCTCCGCGCCGCGCTCGCCTGGAGCCGCGACGGAGACGAGCCGGAGTGGCTGCTCCGGCTCGTGAGCGGCGTCTGGCGCTTCTGGTGGATCACCGGCGACCTCGACGAAGGCACGGCATGGCTGGAGACGGCGCTCGAGCGAGACCGCGCGAGCGATCCGGCGCTCCGCGCCGAGGCGCTCGAGGGGGCCGCCGGGCTCGCCTGGGCAAGGGGAGACCTCGAGCGGGCGTGGGAGCACGCAGAGGCGGCGCTGCCGCTCTTCAGCGCCGCCGAGGATCGTCGCGGCGAGCAGGCGGCGCTGATCGTGCTCGGCCACGTCGCGCTCGCGCGCGAGCAATACGCCCGCTCTCGATCGCTGTTCGAGCGCAGCCGGCAGCTCGCCGAGGAATACGGCCCCCGATCGACGCTTGCGATGGCCAACCACAACCTCGCCTCCGTCGCCTACGGCGAGCGCGATCTCGAACGTGCGACTCGGCTGTACCGGCAGGCGCTCGCGCTCTTCGACCAGGACAGCGACGCCTACGGCGGCGCACTGAGCAACCTGTACCTCGGTCTGGTCGCCGTCGAGGCCGGCCGTCACGAGGACGCGGCCGCTTACTTCCGCGAGACGCTGCCTGTCTTTCGGCGGATGCGCTTCCCGCAGTACGCCTCGCAGTGCATCGGCGGGATCGCCGCGGTTGTGCGCGCACGTCGGCAGCCGGAAGAGGCCGCGCGGCTGCTCGCCGCGGCCAACGCGCTCGGCAGCCGCGCCGGAATCGCCCCAACCCCCGCCGCCGCCCTCTGGGAGCGCGAGCAGAGCGCCGCCCTCGCCGACCTCGGCGAAGCCTCCTTCGCGACCGCCTGGGCAGAAGGGTTGGGGCTGCGGGAGGAGGAAGCGCTCGACCGCGCCCAGCTCGCCATCTCCGCCTGACCGCGGGCTGCAACGAAATTGCAACGCACGCACGCCACGCTGGGGTGGTGGCGACCGGCGACCTCGACACACACCGTTCGCTGCCGTCGTCCTGTCGCGAGTGGCCGGGCTGCGGCGCCGATCGTGACCGCGGATCACCGTGACCGAGGAACATCGATCACAGGGAGGACAGCAGTGAAACGCATGGCCCTTGCCGTCGCGCTCACCGTCGGCTGCTCATTCGCCGCCACAGCATCGCTTTCGGCACACCCAGCTTCGACCGCCTCGCCCCCGTGCACGCCGAAGAAGGCGACGCTCAACGGCGCGACGGTCTACGAGCTGTGCGGGCCGGCGACCGCGACGCTGAGAACGGGCGGAAAGACGTACACGTTCCGCAACGGCTACTGCCAGCTGCACAAGAGCAGCAAGTCGCTCGAGCTGTTTCTCGGCACTCTCGCGCCGACGCTGAAGGGCAATGCCGGCAAGCCCGTCTTCAACCTGACCGCGGACCACTTCGGCGGAACGATCCTGAGCGCCGGTGGAACGGTCTCCGCCTCCTATGGGGGGAAACGGCTCGTCAACGGGTTGACGAGCGTCACCGGGCACTTTCCGAACAAGGGATCGTTCAAGACGATCACGACGAAGATCACCGGCACCTGGAACTGCCACGGCGTTCTCTACCAGGTGCCATGAGCAGCCTCAGGCAGGGCCGGGGCGGCGCCCGCAGACCGGGCGTCGCCCCGCTTGCGCGTCTCGTCAGGCCTCGCAGCTGCCGATGAGCTCTGCGGCCTGCGGCTTGTCCTTGTGGCCGGCTGCCGCGATGATCGGGGGAACGTCCGGGTCGGACATGTAGCTCTGGAAGCCGGGGGCGTCCCAGTCGAAGATCGCCCAGACGCGGTCGCTCTCCGACGGGTCGCGGAAGACCGCCGCGCCCTTCGAGCCGTGCTCCTTGCGCTTCGCGGCGCCGCTGGTCGAGAAGACCTCCATGAAGCGTTCGACGTCTTCGACCTGCGTGGTTGCGAGCAGCATCTCGTTCTCCTTTCTCTGTCGTTGATCGTTCAGACCGTGAGGACCGGTGAAGCGACGGCGCGCTCCTGCGGGTCAAGCGCGCCGAGAGATTCGACGACGTCGAAGCGGCCGTCGCGTGCCTGGCCGATGTACATGTGCATCCGCACGTGGTGCTGGCCCGCCACCATCGCCGCGGGGCCACCCGGGCCTTCGTCGATGCGGGCGTGGTCGAGGGCGGCGATTACGTCGCTCTGATCGAGCGAGCCGGCCTCCGTCACGGCAGCCGCCCAGAGTCGCAGCCCGCGGTAGAGGCCGGAGCAGCCGCTACCACCGGTGAACTTCTGAGCGCCGGGGTAGAGCGCGTCGTACTGGGCGAGAAGCCGCCGGCTGAACGGGTCGTCGACGGTCTGGTAGTAGTCGAGGCAGCTGTACAGCCCCTCGACGTGCGGCGCCGGGACTGCGCCCAGGAGGTTCTCCTCGAAGTAGGTGCAGACCAGCTGGCCGCCCCGGCCGGTGAACCCGGAGTCGTGCAGTTGCTCCAGGAACGGGCCGACCCCGGGCGGCACGGTCGTGTTGAAGACGACATCCGCGCCGCTCGCCGCGATCCGCTCGACGGTCGGGCGGTAGACATCGTGGTCGAGCGGGAAGTACTCCTCGCCCACGACCTCGCCGCCGTTCGCCGCAACAGCCTCCCGCACCCGCGCGTTCAAAACGTGCGGCCAGATGTAGTCGGCGGACGGCAGGTAGAAGGACCTGGCCCCCGTCTCCCGCATCAGCCACGGGATGAACCGGTCGATCTGCTGCGCCGGCACCGGCCCGGTGCAGAAGATGAGCGGGTCGGACTCCTGCCCCTCGTACTGCTCGGGGTAGATGTAGAGCTTCTTGCCCTCCGCCACGACCGGGCCCTTGATCGCCTGGCGGGTGGAGCTGTAGATGCCGCCGAGGACGACGTCGACCTCGTCCCGCTCGACCAGCTTTCGTGCGACCTCGGCTGCGACCTCGTCGTCGGTGGCGCTGTCCTCGAGGTGCAGCTCGAGCGGGCGGCCGAGCAGCCCGCCCTTCGCGTTGAGGTCGCCGACGACCATCCTGGCGACGTTGGCGTTCGCGAGCCCGATGAGCGAGAGCGGGCCTGTCTGATCGGCGATGACCCCCACCTTGATGGGGTCGTCGCCGGAGTGCGGCGATGCCCTCATGATCCTCCCTTGCTGTAGCGTTGGCAGTTGCCCGGGGCGAGAACTGCGACGCGTCATGGGCGCATGCTGCTCGCCGGCCGGCAGCGAAACATCGGGAGGACTCCCCATCTTCGATCCGCCACTTCGCCTGGGTGAGCTCGTCGCGACCCTGGCGCTCGCCCAGGACAACGCGTTCGGACAGCCGCTCGAGTCACAGCTTCGTTCGTGTCTGCTCGCGAGCTGGATGTGCGAGGCCGCAGGGCTCGACGAGGAGCTACGCGCGACCGTCTACTGGGTGGCGCTGCTCCGGTTCATCGGCTGTACCGGCCACGCGCACGAGGTCTCGACCCTGTTCGGCGATGAGATCGCCATCCGCGGGCAGACGCTCCTCCACGACTCGGGGAACCCGGCGGAGGTGATGCGCGACATCGTCGCCTTTGCAACCGCCGGCCGGGACGCGGAGGAGCGGGACGCGATCGTCCAGAAGATCCAGGAGACGATCCGCGAGTGGGCCTTCCTCAACTTCTCGTCCGGCTGCGAGGTGGCCGACCGGCTCGTCGAGAGGCTGGACTTCGGCCCCGCTGTGCGTGCGGCGCTCGCGTGCACCTTCGAGTGCTGGAACGGGAACGGGCATCCCAACCACGTGCGAGGGGAGGCGATCCCGCTCCCGATGCGCATCGTCCACGTCAGTCACGACATGGAGGCGATGGCTCGCGTCTTCTCGCCCGAGCACGCGCTCGAGGCCGCGCACAAGCGCCGCGGCGAGACGTACGACCCTGCCGTGGCCGACGTCTTCCTCGCGCATGGACGCGACTGGTTCGACCGGCTCGCCGGCACAGAGCCATGGGACGCCGTACTCGCCCTCGAGCCGGAGCCTCGCCGGCTCCTGACGGACACGGAGCTCGACAACGCACTCAACGTCGTCGCTGACTTCATCGACCTCAAGTCGCCGTACTGGGGAGGCCACAGCCGCCGCTGCGCGAAGCTCGCGGTGGACGCGGCGGGCGTGCTGGGGCTCGCCGAGACCGAGGTGACGATGCTCCGGCGCGCGGCGCTGGTGCACGACTTCGGGACCACCGTGGTTCCGAACTCGATCTGGGACAAGCCCGGCCCTCTCACACGGTCGGAGTTCGACCGCGTCGAGCTCCACCCGATGCTGACCGAGCAGATGCTGCGCCGCTCACCGGCGCTTGCCGTCCTGAACCCCGTCGCCTGCGCGCACCACGAGAGATGCGACGGCACGGGCTACCACAAGCGGGTTCGGGCTGAGGACGACCACCTCGGCGCGGGCGTCCTCGCCGCGGCGGAGGTGTACGTCGGATTGACCGCCGAGCGAGCCGACCGCCCGCCGTTCTCCCTCGACGATGCGGCCGCCGAGCTGCGCCGGCTCGAGTCGGACGGCGTGCTCGAGCCTCGCGCGAGCCGAGCCGTGCAGGTGGCTGCCGGGCACGGCGAGCCGAACACGCGCACGGGTAAGCGGCAACAGAACCCGGGCGGGCTCACGCGTCGCGAGGTCGAGGTGCTCCGACTCGCCGCGAAGGGCCTGACCACGCACGACATCGCGAGCCGTCTCTACATCTCGCCCAAGACCGCCGACCACCACATCCAGCACATCTACGGCAAGATCGGCGTCTCGACCCGGGCCGCGGCAGCTCTCTGGGCGATGCAGCACACCGTGATCACCTGACCCGTCCGGGGCTACGGCTCAGCGTCGGACGTAGCGCAGGTGGGTCGCGAGCGGCGAGTGGATCACCTCAACCGGCTCGAGCGCGGGATCGGGGACGCCGTCGAAGAGGCGTTCGCCTGCCCCGAGCAGGACGGGGACGATGTCGAGGACGAGCTCGTCGATCACCTTCGCCTGCAGCGCCTGACGGACGGTCGATGCTCCGCCGGCGATGTCGACTCCTCGGTCACCCGCGGCTTCGGAGGCCTGCGCGAATGCGGTGTCGAAGCCGTCGGTGACGAAGTGGAACGTCGTTCCACCGGCCAGCTCGATCGGATCGCGCGCGAAGTGCGTGAGGACGAAGACGGGTGCGTGGTAAGGCGGCTCCTCGCCCCACCAGCCGCGCCAATCGCCCTGCCAGGAGCCGCGAATGGGCCCGAACATGTTCCGGCCCATCACATACGCGCCGCGCGGGCGCAGCAGCAGATCGCGTGCACGCGTGTCCGCGTCGTTCAGCGGCTCGTCGAGATGCCAGCGATGGAGCTTCATCCCGCCGCGACCGAGCGGCTGATCCAGACTCTGCTCGGGTCCTGCGACGTAGCCGTCGAGCGAGATCGACATGTGGCATGTGGTCGTTGCGCCCATACCGCTTAAGACGGGAACCTCTCCGAGAAGTCATCGCCGCCGTTCGGGTAGGTGCGCTCGATCCGAGCTGCTCCGGCACTGCTGCTCCTCTCGCTCGATGCCTACCGCGGCGGGCCGACCAGGCGCCGCGCCTCGCACCAGGGTCGCACCGATTGCAGGGCGCCGCGGCACCGGAGCCCCTCTACCCGGATGCGAGAGGACCGGGCTACGCTGCCGCAGGGTGCCGCCTTCGACTCCTCTTCCTGCCGGAGCACGTCGCGGGCGGTCGGCGACTGAGGGCGGAGGCGCACGGCTGCTGGTCGTCGACGACGAGCCGGCGATGCGGCTGCTCTGCCGCGTCAACCTGCCCTTCGCCGGCTTCGAGGTGGTCGAGGCGAGCGACGGCGAGAAGGCTCTCTCGCTCCTCCGCGAGGAGGAGTTCGACCTCGTCCTGCTCGACGTCATGATGCCGGGCATGAGCGGCTTCGAGGTCCTCGAGCGGCTGCGACGCGATCCGGGCCGGGACGAGCTGGCGATCGTCTTCCTCTCCGCGCGCGCGGACGAGGAGGACATCCGCCGCGGCTTCGAGCTCGGTGCGCTCGACTACGTCACCAAGCCATTCGATCCGCTCCGCCTCGGCGAGCACCTGCACGACGTGCTGCGAGCGGCGAAGGACGGCGACGTCGACCGGCTGCGCCGCGAGCGGCTGCGGGAAGCCGCCGGAGAGGCATCGTGAGCATCGAGGAGCGGACGCGCGTCGACTTCCTCGCCGGCGGCGGCGAGCTCGGCGAGCGCATCCGCACCTTCGACTGGGCGCGGACGCCGCTCGGGCTGCCGGAGCAGTGGCCGCAGAGCCTGCGCACCGTGGTCGGGCTGATGCTGACCTCCCGGCAGCCGATCTGGATCGGCTGGGGCGACGAGCTCACCTACCTCTACAACGACCCCTACAAGTCGATCATCGGCGGCAAGCACCCCGAGGCGCTCGGCCAGCCGACCCGCGTCGTCTGGAGCGAGATCTGGGACGTGATCGGCCCGATGCTCGAGACGGCGCTCGGCGGGATCGAGGGGACCTACGTGGAGTCGCAGCTCTTGATCATGGAGCGCTCCGGCTACCGCGAGGAGACGCACTACACCTTCTCGTACAGCCCGATCCGCGACGACGACGGCCGTCCCGTCGGCATCTTCTGCGCGAACACCGACGACACGCAGCGCGTGATCGGCGAGCGCCAGCTCGCACTCCTGCACGAGCTCGCCGCGCACATCGCCGAGGCTCGAACGTGGCAGCAGGTCTGCGAGCTCAGCGGCAACGCCTTCGCGACGAATCCGCGCGACCTTCCGTTCGCGCTCGTCTACGTCGAAGATCCCGACCGCGGCGGGCTTTCGCTCGCGTGCGCCACCGGCATCGACCGCGGCCATCCCGCTGCGCCCGTTGCCGTCGCTCTCGACGCGCGCGACCCGTGGCCGTTCGCGGCCGCGCTCCGAGCGCGCGAGCTCGTCGCCGTCGACGAGCTGCCGGCAGACGCCGACCTGCCGACGGGCGCGTGGGACGAGCCGCCGAGCCGGGCGGCGCTCGTGCCGCTCCCGGCCGGCCCGACGGGCAGGGGCGGCGTGCTCGTCGTGGGCCTCAACCGCTTCCGACTCTTCGACGAGGGCTATGCGAACTTCCTCACCCTCGTCGCCGGACAGATCGCGGCGCGGATCGCCGACACCGAGGCCTACGAGGCCGAGCGGCGACGCGCCGAGGCGCTGGCGGAGCTCGACCGCGCCAAGACGGTCTTCTTCTCCAACGTCAGCCACGAGTTCCGGACGCCGCTGACGCTGATGCTCGGCCCGCTCGACGACCTGCTCTCCCAACCGGACGCGGTGCGCGCGGAGAACCGCGAGCCGCTCGAGGTGATGCAGCGGAACGCGCTGCGGCTGCTGCGGATGGTGAACACGGTGCTCGACTTCTCCCGGCTCGAGACGGGCCAAACGGCCGCCCGCTTCCGGCCGGTCGACCTCGCAGCGCTCACCGACGACCTCGCCGACGGGTTCGGAGCCCTCTTCGAGCGCGGCGGCGTGGACTTCGTCGTCGACTGCAGGCCGCTGCCCGAGCCCGCCTACGTCGACGCGGACGCGTGGGAGAAGATCGTCCTCAACCTGCTCTCGAACGCGTTCAAGTTCACGCTCGCGGGCCGGGTCCGCGTCAGCCTCGACGGCGCCGACGGCCGGGCGCGGCTCCGCGTCTCCGACACCGGCACCGGTATCCCGGCCGAGGAGCTGCCGCACCTGTTCGAGCGCTTCCACCGCGTCCGCAACGAGCAGGCGCGTACCCAGGAGGGCACCGGGATCGGCCTGGCGCTCGCGCGGGAGCTCGTCGAGCTCCACGGCGGCACGATCGACGCCGACAGCACACCCGGCGAGGGGACGACCTTCACCGTGCAGATCCCGCTCGGCTGGGCGCACCTGCCGGCCGAACGGGTCGAGCACGAGTCGCAGCCGGTCGAGACCGCGGGGCTCGCGCTTGCCTACACCGAGGAGGCGGCCCGCTGGATCGGCGTCGACTCCGGCGAGAGCGCAACCGTCACGCGCGACGAGGCCCTGCCCGAAGCACAGCGCGCACGCGCCGGCCCGGACAGGCTGGCCGTGGTCGACGACAACGCCGACATGCGCGACTACCTCTGTCGTGTACTCGAGAGGCAGTGGCAGGTCGACGCCTACCCGGACGGGCAGGCGGCGCTCGAGGCGATCCGCGAGCGCCCGCCGGCGCTCGTCGTCACCGACGTGATGATGCCCCGCCTCGACGGGTTCGGCCTCCTCGCCGCCCTCCGAGAGGATCCGGCGACCGCCACGATCCCTGTGGTCGTCGTCTCCGCCCGCGCCGGCGAGGAGAGCTCGATCGAGGGGCTCGAAGCGGGAGCGGACGACTACCTCGTCAAGCCGTTCTCGGCCCGCGAGCTGGTCGCGCGCGTCCAGGTGAACCTCGAGCTCGCGCGCCTCCGCGCCGAGGCCGGGCGGCTCTCGGCGCTCGAGGACGTCCGGACACACGTGATCACGACCGTCTCGCACGAGCTGCGAACACCGGTGAGCGCCATCTACGGCGCCGCCCGCACCCTCGACCGCGCCGACGCGCTGGATCAGGACACGCGCGAGCAGCTGCTCGCGGTGATCCGCGGTGAATCCGACCGGCTCGCCCGCATCACCAACGACATCCTCACCACCCAGTCGCTCGCCTCCGGGGTCCTCCCGGTTCGCAACGAGCGGCTCGACCTGCGCGCGCTCGTCGAAGAAGCGGCCACCGCGACGGAAGCGCGACCCGGCGACGAGGTCCGAGTTCGAGCAACCATCCCGGAGCGGCCGGTGGCGATCGACGCCGACCGTGTTCGCCTCCAGCAGGTGCTCTCGAACCTGCTCGACAACGCCGTCAAGTACGGCGCCGGCGAGGTCCAGGTGCGCCTCGAGGCGGTCGACGGCCTCGCGACCGTGGTCGTCGCCGACGACGGCGCCGGCATCCCGGCGGAGGCTCGCGAGCAGATCTTCGAGCGCTTCTACCGCGGAGACCCGGAGCTGACCGCCGGCGTCGGCGGCTCCGGGCTCGGCCTCTACATCTCCCGCGAGCTCGTCAGGGCCATGGGGGGCCGGATCTGGGTCGAGCCGAACGACCCGCGCGGCTCCCGCTTCCTCGTCTCGTTTCCCACGGCGGACGCGTAGCGGCTCGACCGGCCGGTCGACCGGCGATGCGGTCGACCATGGCGTCGGCGGCCGCGAGCCCCGCGGCGATCCGGTCGTCGCCGGGCTGGCCCAGCACGACGCCGGTGAGCGTCGTGCGCTTGCCGTCGATCCAGCGGACGGCCCGGAAGGCGAAGCAGCCTCCGGCCGCGTGGTCGGAGCCGGTCTTCACGCCGACGAACCCGTCGTGGCCGAGCAAGGTGTCGGTGTTGTGGACGGTGCCGGCGACCGGCAGCGTCGCACTCGGTGTGGCGACGATGCTCGCGAATACCGGTAGACGCATCGCCCGATCGACGATGCGCACCTGGTCGGCGGCGGTCGACACCGTCGCGTCGTCGTAGCCGCTCGGGTCCGTGTAGCGGGTGTGGGTCATGCCCAGCGAGCGCGCCGTGGCGTTCATGCGGGCGACGAACCGCTCCGCGGAGCCGGCGTCCCAGCGCGCGAGAACGGCGGCGATGTTGTTCGCCGACGGCAGCAGCAACGCCTGCAGCGCCTGCAGCTCCGTCAGCTGCTCGCCGGCCGCGATCGGAACGACGGACTCGTCCTGTCCGGCGCGGCGGACGGTGTCGGCGACGTCGGCGTCGGTGAGCGTGATCGTGGGACCGTCCTGACCGAGCGCCAGCGGATGATCGCGGAGCACGAGATAGGCCGTCATGACCTTCGCGACGCTGGCGATCGGAGCCGCGTGCTGGTTCGGGCTCGCCTGGATCTCCGACCGTCCCGCCTGGACGAACGCGGCCTGGCCGAAGGCCGGCCACACCGTGCTCGGCACGCTGCGCTGGACGTCGACGGAAGATGCGGCCTGCGAGGACGAGGACGCCAGCGACCGGTAGCCGAGGCCAGCTGCGATGGCTGCGACGACGACCAGCAGAGCGGCGGCCCGGCGCCTGCGGACACGAACCCGACGGCTCATGCCGGGATTCAAGGAAGCCCGCTGTTGCCGGCCCGTATCCGGATCTCGATATGCCGGCGATATGCGCCGGCTCTAGCATCGGAACATGCGCGTGTTGGTCGTCGAGGACGAGCCCTATATGGCCGAGGCCATCCGCGACGGCCTGCGCCTGGATGCGATCGCGGCGGACATCGCGGGGGACGGCGACACCGCTCTGCAGCTGCTGAGCCTCAATGCCTACGACATCGCCGTCCTCGACCGGGACGTTCCCGGGCCGACGGGGGACGAGATCGCCGAGCGCATCGTCGCCTCCGGCAGCGGCATGCCGATCCTGATGCTCACCGCCGCCGACCGGCTCGACGACAAGGCCACCGGGTTCGAGCTCGGCGCCGACGACTACCTCACGAAGCCGTTCGAGCTTCGCGAGCTCGTGCTCCGGCTCAGAGCGCTCGACCGCAGGCGTGCGCACAACAGGCCGCCGGTGCGGGAGATCGCGGACCTGCGGCTGGACCCGTTCCGCCGAGAGGTCTTCCGCGGAGGCCGCTACGTCGCGCTGACCAGGAAGCAGTTCGCGGTGCTCGAGGTCCTCGTCGCCGCCGAAGGCGGTGTCGTCAGCGCCGAGGAGCTCCTCGCGCGGGCATGGGACGAGAACGCGGATCCGTTCACCAACGCCGTGCGCATCACCGTCTCGGGACTGCGCAAGCGCCTCGGGGAGCCCGGGATCGTCGCCACCGTGCCCGGCGTCGGCTACCGCATCGACACGGCACCAGGCAGCGGGAGCGAAGGAGAAGAGGATGGATAGGGCCCCCGGTCCGAGCGTGCGCCTCAAGCTCACCCTCAGCTACGCCGGGTTCCTCATGCTCGCCGGCGTCCTGATGCTCGCCGCCGTGTGGGTGGTCGTCCTGCGCTACATGCCCGCCGGTGTCCTCTCCCACATGCATCCCTCGTGGTGGTTCCTCTTCGACGGCCCCGTCCCCCTGCACGGCTTCGGCTCGATCGCGGCCATCGTGCTGGCGGCCCTGCTCGTGTTCGGTCTGCTGGGAGGGTGGCTGCTCGCCGGCCGCATGCTCGCCCCGCTGACGCGCATCACGGACGCCACGCGCATCGCCGCAACCGGATCGCTCTCCCACCGGATCGAGCTGCCGGGCCGCACGGACGAGCTGCGCGAGCTCGCCGACGCCTTCGACACCATGCTCGCGCGGCTCGAGACGCATGTCGCCGAGCAGCAGCGATTCGCCGCCAACGCCTCCCACGAGCTGCGCACTCCGTTGGCGATCACGCAGACGCTGCTCGACGTGGCCCGCAACGATCCGAACCGCGACATCGGCGAGCTGCTCGACCGCCTTCACGCCGTCAACACGCGGGCGATCGACCTCATCGAAGCGCTGCTCCTGCTCAGCCGCGCCGACCGACGGTCGTTCACGCGAGAGCACCTCGACCTGTCCCTCATCGCGGAAGAAGCCACCGAGACGCTCCTGCCCCTCGCGGAACGGCGCGGCCTCACCCTCGAGACCTCCGGCGACACGGCGCCCACCGTCGGCTCGCATGCGCTCCTGCTGCAGCTGAGCACGAACCTCGTGCACAACGCGATCGTCCACAACCTGCCCGAGCAGGGCAGCGTGTGGGTCACCACCAGTGTTCAGCCCGAGAGCGCGGTGCTCACCGTCGAGAACACCGGCGAGAGGCTCGCCCCGCAGCTCGTCGCCGCGCTCGCCCAGCCGTTCCTTCGCGGCAGCACGCGCATCCGCACCGACCACGCGGGCGTCGGCCTCGGCCTCGCGATCGTCAAGAGCATCACGCAGGCGCACGGCGGAGCGCTCACGCTCACCCCCCGGGCGGCCGGCGGGCTCCGCGTCGCCGTGCAACTGCCTCCCGGCCGTGAGCCTCGGCCGGCGACGCGGTTACGCAGCGTCCCGTGACAGCTCCTCCTGTCGATGCCCCAGGCTGGCGGCCGCCAGCCACCCGACCGCCGCACCGAGCGTGTTGCAGAGCACGTCGGCGGTCGCGGTCGTCCGGCCGGGAATCGTGAGCTGCAGCAGCTCGATCGCGAGCGAGAGAACGAAGCCGGCGGCGACGGTTCTGCGCAGCGACCAGCCGAAGCACCAGAGGACGGCGGACGGCAGCGCGAAGAGAACGACGTTGCCGACGACGTTGACGGGATCGAGCTGTCGCGCCGCCCACGGTGCGAGCGCGAGATGGTTCGACCCGCCGACCGGACTGAGGGTCGCGCCGAGCAGGAGCGCCAGCGACGCGGCGAGCGCTGCCCGCCGGAGAAGCGTGCTCAGCGGCCGGACACGTTCGACGCAAGCGGCGACGGCTTGATCACGGGCCTTTTGTATCAGCATGGAGAACAGCGTCGCGGCTGCGGGTGGGAGCGGTCGTTAAGGGTTCGCGAAGCCGATCGCCCGGAGGCCGCGTCGAGCGGAGGGGCGGCTAGCGTGAGCCGTCGTGCCGTCGATCCGCACCCCTGTCGCGCTGAAGGTGCCGGCGCGGATCGCCGCGATCTTCTGGGCGATCAAGCTGCTGACCACCGCTTTCGGCGAATCGACCTCGGACTATCTCGTCCACAACGTCAACCCGTACCTCGCGGTCGTCGGCGGCTTCGTGGTGTTCGCGGTGGCGATGGCCCTGCAGCTCCGCGTCGACCGGTACGTGCCGTGGGTCTACTGGCTGGCGGTCGCGATGGTCGCCCTCTTCGGGACGATGGCTGCGGACGTGTTGCACGTCGAGTTCGGCGTGCCCTACGTCGTCTCGACGTTGCTCTTCGCGATCCTGCTGGTCGCGGTGTTCTGGAGCTGGTCGCGGGCCGAGCCGACGCTGTCGATCCACAGCATCACCACGACTCGGCGGGAGCTGTTCTACTGGGCCGCCGTGCTCGTCACGTTCGCGATGGGCACCGCGCTCGGCGACCTCGCCGCGTACACGGTCAAGCTCGGCTTCCTGTCCGCCGGAATCGTCTTCGCCGTGCTGTTCGTCCTGCCCGGCGTCGCCTTCTACGCGTTCCGGGTCAACTCGATCCTGGCCTTCTGGGCGGCCTACGTCATGACCCGGCCGCTCGGCGCGTCGTTCGCCGACTGGACCGGCAAGGCCCGCCACGCCGGCGGCCTCGGCATCGGCGACGGCACGATCGCGTTCATCCTCGGCGCGCTGATCGTCGCCGGCGTCGCGTACCTCACCGTCAGCCGCAGCGACCAGCCTGCCCGTCACGAAGGCCACGAGCTCGAGCCGGCGCTCGCGGACAGCGGCGTCCGATGATCCGTGCCGCGCCCACGCTACCCTGAGTACGTGAAGAAAGACGCCCTGGCCTGGTTTACAAGCCTCCCTCGTCTGACGCGCATCCTGTGGCTCGTGGCCGTCTTCAACGCGGTCCTGCTCGCGACGAAGCTCTTCGGCTAGACACCGGGCGTCGACCCTCCTGACCCGGCCGGGCACTAGCTTGCGAACGGCTGCGATGACCCGCGACCCGTTGCGCGAGGAGGAGATCGAGTCCCGCTGGGAGGCGGCGCCGGCGGTCGCCGTCGTGATCGCGATGCAGCTGCTGCTCGCCGGCGCCAGCCGCGACCAGCACTGGAAGCTCTGGCTCTTCTCCTGGTGGGTCTGGGTCGTTCCGGCCGTGCCGGAGGCGCTCCTGCTCGTGCCGCTCGCGTGGCATCGTCCGCGGCGGCGGCTCGAGCAGCTCGGCCACCGTCGCACCGTCGTGCTCGCCTTGCTGGCGCTCGTCAGCCTCGCGAACGCACTGCTCGTCCTCGCCGTCATCGCATCGCTGGTTCGCGGCGAGGAGAACAGCGGCGCGCAGCTGCTGCTGAAGGCGATCACCGTCTGGACGACCAACACGATCGCCTTCGGGCTCTGGTACTGGGCGCTCGACCGCGGCGGGCCCGTGCGCCGGCTGCGCCCCGATCCGCCGCCGCCGGACTTCCAGTTCCCGCAGATGGAGAACCCGCAGCTGGCAGCACCCGGCTGGCGGCCCGAGTTCGTCGACTACCTCTACGTCGCCTTCACGAACTCGATCGCCTTCAGCCCCACCGACGCGATGCCGCTCAGCCGTCGCGCCAAGCTTCTGATGCTCGGGGAATCGGCCATCTCGTCCCTCACCGTCCTGCTCGTCGCCGCACGAGCGGTCAACATCTTCCGCTGACGACCACCATCGCCGACAGCCGAACAGGAGGGACCCATGAGCACGATCGACGAGCTGCGAGAGAACGCGGAGCGCTTCGCGGAGCAATTCACGGGCGGAGCGTCTCCCGCCCGGCCGGCGAAGCGCGTCGCCGTCGTCGCGTGCATGGACGCCCGCCTCGACGTCTTTCGTCTGCTTGGACTGCGCGAAGGAGACGCGCACGTGATCCGCAACGCAGGTGGCGTCGTCACGGACGACGTCATCCGCTCGCTGACGATCTCGCAGCGCCTCCTCGGCACCGAAGAGGTGATGCTCGTCCACCACACGAAGTGCGGCATGTTGAACCTCCCCGACGAGGAGTTCCGTCGCGAGATCCAACGGGAGGTGGGCACCGAGCCGCCATGGTCGACGGAAGCGTTCGACGACCTCGAAGCAGACGTGCGGCGGTCGATCGCGCGCGTCAAGGCAAGCCCGTTCCTCCCGTGCAGGCAGAGCGTCCGCGGGTTCGTCTACGACGTCGAGAACGGTCGGCTGACGGAGGTGAGCGAGCGATAGCTGCTTCCTCGACGTCGAGCGGCTACGCCGTCTGCGTGGCGAGCTCCTTCGAAAGCTGCTGCGCCGCCTGCTTGACCTCTTCGAGGGTGTGCTTCTCCTGCTCGAGGTTCTCCTCGAGCAGCGCGACGACCTCGTCGGCGCCCATCGCCTCGGCCTTGGTGATCAGGCCCTCGTACATCGCGATCTCGACATGCTCGGTCTTCGCCGCGGCGCCGAGCAGGACGGCGTCGATCAGCTCGTCGTCGACCTTGCCCATCAGCTTCTCGCCTTCGGCGGCGATCCCGTTCGCCGAGTCGGCGTCGTGTGCGCCGGCTCGCGCGCCCAGAGCCTTGAAGGCCTGCTCGAGGTTCTCGATCTGACCCTCCGTCTCCTCGAGGTGATGATGGAACTGCTGCTTGAGCTCGTCGCGTTGGGCGGAGCGCTCGAGCTTGCGCAACGTCGTCAGCACCTTCCGCTCGGCGCCGAGCGCCAGGCCGAGCTCGTGCTCGAACAGCTTCTCCGGATCCCCGATCTGCGCCATCTGTCTTCCCCTTTCTCGGCCGGGTGAGGTGTAGCCGCCCCGCTTCCCGCGAGCCTCGGCGTGAAACGAGAGGAATACTTGCGCCGTCAACAACGTTGCCGACCTCGACATGTCACTTCCGAAGAAGATCGGCTTTCTCTCGTTCGGCGCCTGGCATCCCGGCGGAGGGCTCACGCACACCGGCGGCGACGCCCTGCTCCAGACGGTGGAGCTCGCGGTCGCAGCCGAGGAGATCGGCATCGACGGCGCGTTCGTTCGCGTCCACCACTTCGCGCGTCAGCTCTCGTCCCCGTTCCCCCTGCTCGCCGCGATCGGCGTCAAGACGAGCCGGATCGAGATCGGCACCGGCGTGATCGACATGCGCTACGAGAACCCGCTCTACATGGCCGAGACCGCGGCGGCCGCGGACCTGCTCGCGGGCGGCCGGCTGCAGCTCGGCGTCAGCCGCGGCTCACCCGAGCCCGCGTGGCGCGGCGCGGAGGCGTTCGGCTACTCGCTGGACCACGACGAGGCACGCGCGAAGACGGATCTCTTCCGCGCCGCGATCGCAGGCGCCGGCGTCGTCCGCGCCGACGCGGGGGGTCGCCCGGGCGAGGCGATGCTCGCCGTCCAGCCGCACTCGCCCGGCCTCGCCGACCGGATCTGGTGGGGCTCCGGCTCCCGCCAGACCGCCGTCTGGGCGGGGGAGCAGGGCCTGAACCTGATGAGCTCGACCCTCCTGCTCGAGGACACGCAGGTGCCGTTCGACCAGCTCCAGGCCGAGCAGATCGAGCTGTTCCGCGAGGCGTGGGCGAAGGCGGGCCACGCCCGCGAGCCGCGCGTCTCCGTCAGCCGCAGCGTCATCCCGATCACCTCCGACCTCGACCGCCGCCTGTTCGGCGCGGACGCGAACGAGGATCAGGTCGGCTGGCTCGACGGCGCCGTCAGCCGCTTCGGCCGCACCTACAGCGGCGAGCCCGACCGCATCGCCGACGAGCTCGCGCGCGACGCCGCCGTCCAGGCCGCCGACACGATCCTCCTCACCGTACCGAGCCAGCTCGGCGTCGACTACAACGCGGCCATGCTCGAGACGATCGCGCGCGAGATCGCACCGGCTGTCGGCTGGAAGCCGAAGGACGTCTCGGACCCCGAGCGACTGGTTTCACCGCTGCGGGGACTTGACGTGACGTAGCAAGGCCCGGTAGATCCTCGGAGGTGCGACCCCCCACCCGTGTGGGAATCGTCGCCGCCTCGCTGCTGGCCATGCTCGCGGTGCGGGCCGCAGGGGCGGGAAGCCGGTCGACGTCGCTCGGCACTCCGCCGCCGGAGTGGGCGGCGAACGCCGGCTCGTGGCCGTCGCACAACGGCGGCCTGTCGAACACGCGCGCGAACCTCCACACGGAGCTCGAGGCGCAGAACGTCTCGCGCTTGCAGAAGGCGTGGACGTTTGCGCTGCCCTACTCCGGCCCGTACGGTGCCTTCACGTCGAACCCGATCGTCGCCGGCGGCGTCGTGTACCTCGAGGACGCGGACTCGGACGTGTTCGCGCTCCGGCAGGCCACGGGCACCCTCCTCTGGAAGCACGACTACCACTCGGCGACACCGTCCGGAGGACCGAATGGCGTCGCGTACGGCTACGGGCTCGTGTACGGCGAGACGGCGGACTCGGTGTTCGCGCTCGACCCGCACGGCGGCAGGCAGGTCTGGATCCGGAAGCTCGCGCGGCACGCCGACGAGGGCATCGACATGGCGCCGCAGCTGTACGACGGCAAGCTGCTGATCTCGACCATCCCCGGCTCCTCGACGTCGTTCTACGAAGGCGGCGCCTACGGCGTCGTCTACGCGCTCGACGCGCGGACCGGCAAGGAGCTCTGGAGCTTCTCGACCGTGAAGGATCCCGCTCGGATGTGGGGCGACCCGAAGGCGAACGGCGGCGGCGGCCTCTGGTATCCGCCCGCCGTCGACGCACACGGACGCGTCTACCTGGGCGTCGGCAACCCTTCGCCCTACCCGCTCACACGCTCCGACCCGAACGCGCGCAGCCGCCCCGGCCCCGACCTCTACACCGACTCGCTCGTCGCGCTCGACGGCACCACCGGCAAGCTGCTCTGGTACCGGCAGGTCACGCCGCACGACCTGCGCGACTACGACTTCCAGGACCCGCCGATCGTCGTCATGGTGAGGATCCACGGCGTCCGCACGGAAGCGGTGATCGGCGCAGGCAAGTCAGGCTACGTGATCGCCTTCCGCGCGGCCGACGGCAAGCGGCTCTGGACGCGCGCGATCGGCAAGCACAACCGCTACCAGTCCGGGCCATTGCCCGCCAGGCCGGTCGTCTATTGCCCCGGCTCGCTCGGCGGCGTCCTCACCCCGACGGCCGAGAGCCGCGGCGTCCTCTACGTCCCCTGGATCGACCTCTGCTTCAAGGGCTCGGCGACCGGCCTCGTTCGCGGCGGCCCCGTCCCGCCCGTCGCCGGCGGCCTCGCCGCCGTCGAGGCGGCGACCGGGCGCATCCTCTGGAGGCGCACCTTCCGGAGCATGGACGTCGGCGCCGCCACGGTGGCGAACGACGTCGTCTTCACCTCGACGTACGACGGGACCATCTACGCCCTCTCGACGCGAACCGGCGCGAGGCTCTGGGAGGCAAAGGCGCCAGCCGGGATCAATTCGTTCCCCGCGGTCACCCGGACGATGCTGATCGTCGGTGCCGGCGCACCCACCGCCCGAGCGAGGACCCCGCGCGGCGAGATCCTCGCCTACGCGCTGCGTTAGCCAGCGACCGACTCGTCGCCCTGGAAGAGGGAGAACGAGTTGCCCTCGGTGTCGGTGCAGCGCGTGAACCACCCGACGTGCGGGATCGGCGACTTGTCTTCGGCGCTGCCGCCGCCCTCGCGCACCTTCGCGATCGACGCGTCGATGTCGTCGGTGTCGAAGTAGACGATCGTGCCGCTACCGGCAGCGTCCGGCATCGGGTACACCGCCCCGCCCTGATCCTCGCCGGTCCGCACCATGTAGTACTCCATCCCCGGCATCGCCGAGTCGCCGAAATCCCAGCCGAAGACGCCGCTCCAGAACGCCTTCGCGCGCTCGGCATCCGCCGCCGGCAACTCGAAGTGGACGATCTTTCCCGCCATCACGGCTCCTTTCCGAGACGAAGAGCCCCGCGAGTATGCACCTCGGCGCGCGGCCCGCGTCGAGTACGGCCCGCGTTGACTACGGCGCGCTCTTCCGGAGCGTCGCGGTCAGCGTCACGGCGGCTGGGGCCACGGAAGGCCGCCTGCGGCCAGGGCGCGGGCAGAGCTGATGCAGACCACCTGCTGGGCTATCTACCAGCGCGTCACCGGTCATCGCCTGCGCGGCTACGGCTGGTACGCGTTCTCCCCGGACGCGGGCCCGGAGACGGACAGGTACGGAGACGAGATCATCTGCAGCCTGCGCACCTACCCTGTGATTCGCGCGCTCGGCGCGGGTTGGCACGTCCACTGACCGACGGGGATAAAGCGGGGAGCGCTACGCGGCGGCGGTCTCGACGGCGTCGAGGTAGCCGTCGCGCGCCGCGTCGAGCACCTTCTCCGCGACTCGGGGCATGTGCGCACTCACCCACATGAGGATCCGCTGACCCTCCGACACGCGCTCGTCGCGCAGATGCCGCTCGACCTGCGCGCGCACCTTCTGCGCGTCCTCGGCACCGAGCACCTCGACGAGCGCATGCTCCACCGCCTCGTCGAGGGCGTCGACCTCGGCAAGCGGCAGCACGTCCGAGTGCGCGCGGTACACCTGCGGCAGCAGGTTCACCTGGACGTCGCGGTCGAAGAGGTCGAGCTTGTACGCGCACAGGAGCTCGAACCTGCGCTCGCGGCGCAGCTGGTTCCAGTAGGCCTCGAGCGTGTCGGCGGCGGCACGTTCTCCTCGCCGGCAGAGGATGTCCACCATCTCCCCGAACACGCGGATGTACCCCGTCGTCGAACCGGCAGCTCGACCGATCAGCTCGCCGACGACCGAGCGGAAGCGGGCCGGTGACGGCGCTCCGTCCTCCGACACCGCGGCCAGCGTCGCAGCCGCGTCGGCGGTCACGAACCGTTCCTCCGCCCGGAGCCGCTCGAGGTCGAAGCCGCGCTTCTCGAGCCGCGCGGCGATCGCCGCCGAGTGCGTGGGCGTCGCCACGGAGACGACCGCGTCCCCCGCGGAAAGCCCGGCCGAGAAGAACACCGCGACCGCTTCCGCGAGCTCCAGCTGCTTCCGGTAGACCTGGACGAGGTGGTCGCAAACCGACGCGTCACCAGCCTGGCGATCGACCTCCGCCATGCATGAACTCTAGCGAAGCCGTCTGCCACATGTGGAGCGCGAGCCTGCCACACTTCGAAGGTGCGGAGGCGGAGAAGGAGGACGGGACGACTGCCTTCGACCGTGAGCGACGGCTCGTCGAGGCGCTCTCGCGGATCGCGTCGGCCAGTGCCCGCCTGAACGACGTCGAGCGGATCGTCCAGCTCGTCACCGACGAGGCGACCGCGCTGTCGGGAGCGCAGTTCGGCGCCTTCTTCTACAACGTCGTCGGCCCGGACGGGGACGCGTACCGGCTCTACGCCATCTCCGGCGCGCCGATCGCGGCCTTCGAGCGGTTCCCGATGCCGCGCGCAACCGACATCTTCCGCCCCACGTTCGACGGCAAGCCGCCGGTGCGAATCGACGACGTCCTCGCGGATCCGAGGTACGGACACAACCCGCCGTACAACGGTATGCCGCCGGACCATCTGCCGGTGCGCAGCTATCTGGCCGTGCCCGTCTTCGCAGCGGACGGCGCCGTGCTCGGCGGGCTGTTCTTCGGCCACGAGAACGTCGCGGTGTTCTCGCGCGACGACGAGCGCATGGTGTCGGAGATCGCGATCCACGCGGGCGTCGCGCTCGACCGAACACAGCTCGTGGCGGCCGAGCGGAACGCGCGCGCCGAGGCGGAAGCGCGTGCCAACGCCGCGGTGGCACTCGACTTCGTCGAGGACGGCATCGTCATGGTCGACCGTGAGGGCGTCGTCAGGCTGTGGAACCACGCGGCCGCCGAAGCCACCGGGCTCTCCGCGGCCGTGGTCGTCAACCGCCCGATCGGCGAGGCCCTGCCGGGCTGGGAGCGGATCATCCTCGACGTTCCCGTCGGGTCGCCCAACGAGAGCGTGACGCCGGCGACGTTGCCGCTCGACACGCTGCGCGGACGGGAGGTGTGGCTCTCCATCTACGGCATCGCGTTCGGGAGCGGCACGGTCTACGCGTTCCGCGACGTCACCGAGCACCGGATGCTCGACGCGCTGCGAGCCGACGTCATCACCACCGTCTCACACGAGCTGCGAACGCCGGTGTCCTCCGTCTACGGCGCCGCGCAGACGCTGCGACGCGACGATCTCTCCCCGGAGATCGCAGCGCAGCTGCTCGCGATCATCGACAGCGAGTCGGAGCGCCTCACCCGTCTGGTCGACGAGATCCTGCTCACGAGCCAGATCGACGCCGGCGCGGTCGCCGTCGCGCGCGAGGCCTTCGATCCCGTCGCCGCGGTCACCGCCGCGATCGACGCGACGCCGAGCCCGGGCGCAGCGCTCGTCTTCGACGCGCCGAAGCGCGCCGCGTCGGTCGCCGGAGACCGGGCGAAGGTCCACCAGGTGCTCACCAACCTGATCGAGAACGCTCTCAAGTACGGCGCCGCCAACGGGAACGCGGCCGTCACGCTGCGCCTCCAGGAGACGCCGGACCACGTCCGCTTCGAGGTCGCCGACAGCGGGCCCGGCATCCCGGAAGCGGAGCATGCTCACATCTTCGAGAAGTTCTACCGCCTCGACCCGCACCTGCGAGGAGGCGTCGGCGGCACGGGTCTCGGGCTCTACATCTGCCGGGAGCTCGTCCGCCGCATGCGGGGCAGGATCGGCGTGACGTCCTCGCCCGGCAGCGGCGCCACCTTCTGGTTCCAGCTCCCACGCGCGTAGACCACTTCGTCGGCGTGCTCGTGCTTGCAACCGCGAGCCGCTCCTCGGGTCGGCGATAGGCTCCGGGGGTGAGTCGGCCGTGACGCAGGTGCCTGAGCCTCAGGCGGTCCTGACTCCCATCACCGAGGCGGCGATCTTCCTCACGCTGACGATCGATCCCGGAGGCGAGGCGTCGGTGCGCGACACGCTGTCGGCGGTCAGCGGGCTCAGGCGGTCGGTCGGCTTCCGGATCCCCGAAGGCGAGCTGACCTGCGTGGTCGGCATCGGCGCCGCCGCCTGGGACCACTTGTTCGGGCGGCCGCGGCCCGCCGGGTTGCATCCGTTTCGCGAGCTGAACGGGCCGAGGCACCACGCGCCCTCGACGGCCGGCGATCTGTTCTTCCACATCCGGGCGCATCGGCTCGACCTGTGCTTCGAGCTCGCGCAGCACGTGACCGAGCGCCTCCGCGGATCCGCGCGCGTGGTCGACGAGGTGCACGGGTTCAGGTCGTTCGACGAACGCGACGTGCTCGGCTTCGTCGACGGGACCGAGAACCCCGAGGGACCTGCCGCGGCGGCGAACGTGCTGATCGGCAGCGAGGACCCGGAGTTCGCGGGCGGCAGCTACGTCGTCGTGCAGAAGTACGTGCACGACCTCGACGGCTGGAGCGCGCTGACGATCGAGGAGCAAGAGCGAGCGTTCGGGAGGACGAAGCTCGACGACGTCGAGTTCCCCGACGACCGAAAAGCGGCCGACTCGCACATCGCGTTGAACACGATCGTCGACGAGAACGGCGAGGAGCGGCAGATCATGCGCTTCAACATGCCGTTCGGCCGCGTCGGGGCCGGAGAGTTCGGCACCTACTTCGTCGGCTACGTCCGCACGCCGGAGGTGATCGAGCAGATGCTCGAGAACATGTTCATCGGCCGCCCGCCGGGGAACGTCGACCGGATCCTCGACTTCTCGACCGCGATCACCGGCAGCCTGTTCTTCGTCCCCGCCGTCGACTTCCTCGACGATCCGCCCGGTCCCGCGCCGGCCGCGGCAGAGGAGGGATCTCGGTCGAGCGACGGCTCGCGTGCGATCGGCAGCCGGAGGGGAGGCTCGGGGTGAATCACCTGCTGTGCGGCGGTGGCGCTCACGTCCTAGCAACGGCAGTCCAGAAAAGGAGCAGCCATGCCCGTCATCGACATCGGCGCGTTCGCGCTCTCGCAACGCTGGGCCGGCCGGCTGGCCGAGCGCATCCAGCCGCTCATCCGGCAGGCCGTCGCACCGGCGGCGGTTCGGAACGCGCTCGACGGCGTCTGGCTCGGCGCTCCGCTCCACCCCGCCCTCACCGACGTCCCCGTCGGCTCCTGGACGGCCGCGCTCGTGCTCGACACCGCCTCGACCCTGACCGGCGACGAGGGATTGTCGAGTGCCGCCGACGGTGCGCTCGCGGTGGGGACGCTCGCCGCGCTGCCGGCGGCGGCGACGGGCCTGAGCGACCTGCGCGACCTGCACGGGCAGAGCCGCCAGGTGGCGATGGTGCACGCGCTCCTGAACGTCGTCGGGCTCTCGCTGACCTCGGCGTCGCTCGCGTACCGGCGGACCGGCCGACGAGGCCTCGCGCGCTGCCTGAGCGCGACCGGCTACGTGGTCAGCTCGAGCGCCGCGCACCTCGGCGGCAAGCTCACCTTCGGCCTCGGCGTCCGCGTCAACCGCACGCTCGGCCAGAGCGCGCCGGAGTCGTTCGTGCCCGTGCTCGACGCGAGCGAGCTTTCGGGCGACGAGCTGCGCAAGGTCGACGTCGGCGGCGTCCCTGTTCTGCTGGCGCGTAGCCGGAGAGGCGAGGTGTGCGCGCTCGCGAACACCTGCACCCACTTCGGTGGGCCGCTCGCAGAAGGCTCGCGAGACGGCGACACCGTCAGCTGCCCGCGGCACGGCTCGCGCTTCGACCTCTGCACCGGCGCGGTCGTCCAAGGGCCCGCGGTGTTCGCGCAGCCGCGACTCCAGGCGCGGGAGCGCGACGGCAAGATCGAGATCGGCGTGCCGGCGGCACCCGGCGCGGAGCTGCCGGAGCTCGACACGTTCGGCGGCTGACGACTATTCGCCGCGGAGCACCTCGGCCACGACAACCGCGTTGTTGTGCTCGCGGTCGCGCGCCGCGTACACGATCGTCACCCGGCGCTCACGCGCGCGGGCACGCAGCTCGTCGAGCTTCGCGCGCTGCGCCTCGAGCTCGGCGCGGTATCGCATGCGGAAGCGGTCGAAGCGCTCCGGGACGTGGTCGAACCAGCGGCGCAGCTCGTCGCTCGGGGCGAGCTCTCGCGCCCACTCGTCCAGCTTCGCGCGCTCGCGCGAGACGCCGCGCGGCCACACGTGGTCGACCAGGACGCGGTAGCCGTCGTCGCGCTCGGCCGGGTCGTAGGCACGCTTGATGCGAACGTCGACGCTCACGCCGCCATCCTAGGAAGGAGCACCGTGGAGATCACGAGAAACAGCCTGGACACCAACCCCGGCCCTGCCGACTGGTTCACCGGCTCCGTCTACATCGACGCGGTCGCGACGCCGTCCACGAGCTCGCGTCTCGCCGCCGGCGCCGTCCACTTCACGCCGGGCGCGCGCACCGCCTGGCACACGCATCCGCACGGCCAGACGATCTGGGTGACGGAGGGCGTTGGGCTCTGCCAGCACGAGGGCGGGCCCGTCGAGGTGATCCGTCCCGGCGACCGTGTGTTCTTCGAGCCCGGCGAACGCCACTGGCACGGCGCGGCACCGACGCGCTTCATGACGCACATCGCCCTGCAGCAGGCGGACGAGCAGGGGAACGTCGTCAGCTGGGGCGAGCACGTGAGCGACGAGCAGTACGCGGAGGCGCCGAGCCTGCTATAGTGAACTCTATGGTTCAGTATTCAGAGAGGGTCGACCGTGCCTTCGCCGCCCTCGGCGATCCGACTCGCCGTGCCGTCCTCGAGCGGCTCGGCGCCGGCAGCGCGACGATCAGCCAGCTCGCCGAGCCGTTCGGCATGTCACTCACCGGCATGAAGAAGCACATCCGCCTGCTCGAGGAGGCGGAGCTCGTCACGACGGAGAAGGTCGGCCGTGTCCGCAGGTGCATGCTCGCGCCGTACGCGTTCGAGGGCATCAGCGGGTGGCTGCAACGGCTCGACCGCTTCGCGCAGGTGGTCGAACGGACGAAAGGAGCCAGATGAGCAGGAAGTTGTCCAGCGAGGAGCGCGCGGCGCTCAAGGAGACGTTGAAGGACACCGAGGGCGCGGACGCCGTGCTCGCGAAGATCGCCGAGATGCCCGACGACGAGCGCGCGCTCGCCGAGCGCGTGTACGCGATCGTCATGAAGGCCGCGCCCGACCTGCAGCCGAGGACGTGGTACGGGATGCCGGCGTGGGCGAAGGACGGGAAGGTCGTCTGCTTCTTCCAGAACCCCGCGAAGTTCAAGGCCAGGTACGCGACCCTCGGCTTCAGCGACAAGGCGAAGCTCGACGACGGCGCGATGTGGCCGATCTCCTACGCGCTGACGAAGCTGACGCCGGCCGTCGAGAAGCAGATTCGCGCGCTCGTGCAGCAGGCGGTGTCCGGATGAACGAGACCACCGTCACGACTCCGAGCGAGCTCGAGATCCGCGTCGAGCGGGTCTTCGACGCGCCGCGTGCGCACGTCTTCTCGGTCTGGACGGATCCGCGGCTGATCCCCGAGTGGTGGGGCGAGGGCACCGTGGTCGAGGAGATGGACGTCCGCCCCGGCGGCACGTACCGCTTCCGCACCCCGTTCGGCGTCGTCGAGGGCGAGTACCGCGAGGTCGAGGAGCCGGCGCGGCTCGTGCAGACGTTCCAGAACCACCTGCAGACGCTGGTGTTCGAGGAGCTCGGCGAGCAGACGAAGCTGACGCAGACGATGCGCTTCGCCACCCCGGAAGAGCGCGACACGACGATGCAGTACGGGGTCGAGGAAGGCGCCAGGGGCGGCTTCGCGCGCGTCGACGCGGTGCTCGAGCGGCTGACGTCCCGCCCGTAGTCAGTCCGGGTACTCGTCCTTCCGCCAGGCGACGACATCGTCCGGCGGCTCCTTCGGCGTCCGCTCGAGCAGGAAGCTGAAGTACGGCGCCACGAACGGATCGGGCGCCGACACCGTGTAGGTGTGGTAGACGGTGCCGTCGTCCCGCGCGAACGCGATCCAGCTCGGGTTCTCGCGCAGCCCGTCCGCGAGCTCCGCCCCGACCTGGCCCGCCCAGTCGCGGAGCCAGTCGGGCGGATCGTCGATCATCTGCTTGACCTCCGGGATCCGCTGCGCCTGCTCCTCGCTCAGCGCGAGGCCGAAGTCGAAGGCGAAGTCGCTGCCGTACGTCGAGACGTACGGGAACTGCCAGCCCATCCGCTTCTTGTACGCGATCAGCCGCTCGATCGGCGCGCGCGAGAAGCAGATCAGCGTCACGTCGCGGTGGTTCAGGTGGACGAGCGACCCGTCGAGCCCGTCGCCGACGCTGGTGCAGCCGGGACAGGCGCCGAGCGTGTACTCGGGGCCGAACATGATGTTGTAGGCGAGCAGCTGCGAGCGCCCGTCGAAGAGCTCCGCAAGCGTCTTCCTGCCGTGCTCGGTGTCGAACTCGTAGTGCTTCTCGACGGGCACCCAGGGAAGCTCGCGACGCTGCTTCCCGATCTCCTCGTTCCGTTCCGCCTGCTCCGCCTCCAGCCGCGCGAGCTCGTCGCGCGCCGCCTGCCACTCCTCGCGAGTCCCGATCGTGTGCGCAGTCATCGTCTCCTCCTTTCGGACCTCATGAGCTGAGACTCCGCGAGAGCCCCGAACTCATCGCGAAGGCTGGTACTCGGCTGCCGGCTGCGCAAGACTCGGGTGGCGCGATGATCGGGAGCGCCGAGCAGGCGGAACGCGAGACGAGGGCGCCGACGGCGGCCGTGTTCCGGCTGCTAGGCCCGCTCGAGGCGGAGGTCGACGGCCGGCCGGTGCCCCTCGGCGGGCCGAAGCAGCGGTTGCTGCTGGCGCTCCTGCTCCTGCGCGCGAACGAGGTGGTGCCGCGCGAGCGCGCCGTCGACTTCCTCTGGGGCGACGAGCCCCCGGCCAGCGCGTCGAACTCGCTCCAGGTCTACGTGCACGGACTGCGCAAGCAGCTCGGCGAGGGCCGCATCGTGACGCGCGGCACGGGCTACGTCGCGGTCGTCGCCGCCGACGAGCTCGATCTCCGGCGCTTCGAGCGCCTGCTCGCGTCCGGGCGAGCCGCCCTCGAGACCGGCTCGGCAGCAAGCGCGGCGGAGCGCCTCGACGAGGCGCTCGGGCTGTGGCGAGGCGAGCCGCTGTCCGACCTGGCGCTCGGAGCCTTCGCCGAGACCGAGCGGCAGCGGCTGCGCGAGCGCAGGCGCGAGGCGCTCGAGCTCCGTATGGACGCCTATCTCGCGCTCGGCCGGCACGAAGCGCTCGTCGGTGAGCTCGACGAGCTCGTCGCGGAGCACCCGTACCGCGAGCGCCTGCGCGCGCAGCTGATGCTGGCCCTGTACCGCTCGGGACGACAGGCCGACGCGCTCGCCGCATTCCAGGACACGAGGCGCGCGCTCGCCGACGAGCTCGGCATCGACCCGAGCCCCGAGCTGCGCGAGCTCGAGCGCGCGATCCTCCGCCAGGATCCCTCGCTGCGGCTGCCGGTCGCCCACGCCGAGCCGCGCCTGCCCCGCCCCACCACCCGCCTCGTCGGCCGCGGGCTCGAGGTCGCAGCCATCTGCGCGGAGCTGCGGCGGGAGGACGTGGCCCTGCTGACGCTGACCGGACCCGGCGGCGTCGGCAAGACACGGCTTGCCATCGAGGCGGCCGCCGAGCTCGGAGCCGAGCTCGCCGACGGCGCGTTCTTCGTCGACCTGCAGTCGACCCTCGACTCCGCGCACCTGGGCTCGACGATCGCCTCCGCGCTCGGGGTCCGCGAACAGCCGGGCGAGGACACGTTCGAGACGCTCGGCCGCGAGCTGCGCACGCGGGCGGCGCTCGTCGTGCTGGACAACTTCGAGCGGCTTGTCGACTCCGCGGCGGCGGTCGGCGAGCTGCTCGCCGCCGCGCCGCGGCTGCGCGTGCTCGCCACGAGCCGCGTGCCGCTGAAGCTCGCGGTCGAGCACGTCTATCCCGTGCCGCCGCTGCCCGTCCCGGCGCACGCGAACGACCTCGACGACCTGGCGCGGAACGACTCGATCGCCGTCTTCGTCGCCCGCGCGCGGGCGGTCGACCCGCAGTTCGGCCTCACGCGCGAGAACGCACCGGCGCTCGTCGGCATCTGCGCCGCCCTCGCCGGCATGCCGCTCGCGCTCGAGCTGGCCGCGGCGCGCGTGAAGCTCCTCAGTCCGGAGCAGATCCTCACGCGCCTCGCGCGGCCGCTCGACGTGCTCGCCGGGGGCCGGCCCGACCTGCCGCCGCGACAGCAGACGCTGCGCGCCACCATCGACTGGAGCCACTGCCTGCTGACGGCCGAGCAGCAGGAGCTGTTCGCACGCCTGTCGGTCTTCTCCGGCGGCTGCACCCTCGACGCGGTCGAGGCCGTGTGCGGCGCGGAGCTCGAGCCCTTCGCAGCGCTGCTCGACGGCGGCCTGCTGCTGCGGGAGCAGCCGCCGTCCGGGCAGCCGCGGTTCCGCATGCTCGACACGGTGCGCGAGTACGCGGCCGAGCGGCTCGGCGCAGAGGGCGCGGCGACCGTGCGCGAGCGGCACGCCGGCTTCTTCCTCGAGCTCGCCGAGCGGGTCGCGCCGAGCCTGATCGGGCCCGACGCTCGCCGCGCCCTCGACCGCCTCTCGGACGAGCACGAGAACTTCCGCGCGGCCCTGGCCTACGCGTCGGAGCGCGATCTCGAGCTGGGCTTCCGGCTCGCGGCCGCGCTCCGCCGCTACTGGGAGATGGCCGCGCGCGGCCGCGAGGTGCGCGAGTGGCTCGAGCAGACGCTGCCGCTCGCAACCGGGGACGACACACCGGCGCGGCTCGGTGCGCTGCTCGTGCTCGGCCGGCAGCTCGTCGACGCCGGCGAGTACACGGACGCGCCGGCGCTCTTCCAGCGCGCGCTCGCCGCCGCACGCGCGCTGGGTCTCGACGGCGACGCGGCGTTCGCGCTCACGCAGCTCGGCTGGCTCAGCACGGTCGCAGGAGACGTGGAGCAGTCGGAGCGTTACAAGCTGGAGGCAGTCGAGCTGGCGCGCGCGGCCGACGAGCCGGCGGTCGAGCGACTCGCGCTCGCGCTGCTGGCGGGGTCGCGCGTCGAGCGAGGCGACTTCGACGGCGCGCGGCCGCTCCTCGAGCGCGCGCTCGCGATCGCACGCCGCCTCGGCGACGTGCGCGCGCTCGCCAACACGCTCACCAACAGCGGCTGGGCGGCGATCCGCGCAGGCGACCTGCCGGCCGCACGCGCCGCGCTCGAGGAGTCGCTCGTGCTCTGCGACGAGCTCGGCTACACGGTCGCGACGGTATCGGCGCTCGGCATGCTCGGGATCGAAGCGAACCTCTCCGGCGAGCACGACCGCGCGATCGGCATCCTCACGCGTGCGCTCCGAACGGGACGCGAGGTCGCGCGCCCGATCAGCCTCGTCGAGGCGCTCGCGGAGCTCGCCTTCGCGTACGTCGAGTCCGAGCCCGTTCGCGCCGTTCGCCTGCTCGCGGCGGCGGACGCGGCGTACGAATCGCGCGGAATCGTCAGACCACCGCCGGAGCAAGCTCGGGTGCAGGAGCACTGGGCCGTGCTCACGGCGCGTCTCGACGACGCGACGCTCGCACGCGCGCGCACGGCCGGCGCGCGCATCGACCTCGACCAGGCGATCGAGGAGGCGCTGGCACAGCCGGAGGCGCTGGCACAGCCGACGTGACCGGCGCCTCCGGCAGGAGCGGCGGTGCCTGACACCTCACGGTGTCAGGCACCGCTCACCGCGGCTCAACGGCAGCACTCGTCGTCGCAGCATCCGCCGCCGCAGCACGATCCGTCGTCGCAGCACATGAGCAACACGCTCCTTTCAGGTCGGCCACCGCGGCGAGCTTCGCGACCGCGTCGCGCCGCAACGAGAAGAACGCCCACCTGCCGTGCTGCTCGCGCTCGAGCAGGCCCGCTTCGACGAGCGTCTTCAGGTGGTGCGACACCGTCGGCTGCGCGAGTCCGAGCGGCTCGTAGAGCTCGCAGGCGCAGACCGGCTCGTCGCGGGTGGCGAGGAGGTTGACGATCCGCACGCGGGCCGGATCGCCGAGCGCCCGGAAGAGCTCGGCCGTCGCGGCCGCCTCCTCCGCGTCGAGGCGCGGTGCGGCGAGCGGTGCGCAGCAGGCGATCGCATCCATCGACGCTCCTCAATATATCGATAGGCGTCGATCTGTCAAGCCGGCCCCACCGCAGGCTGCGAACCTGGTTCGCCCGCAGGGGCGAACCAGGTTCGAGCGTGGTCTCAGGCGGCCGCTTCGAGCACCGCGCCCTCGACCGCGGGCTCGGGCTCGGCGAGCGCGGGCTTCGACTCGACGAGCAGCGCCGCCAACGCTGCACCGGCGACGGCGATCGCAGCGAGAACGTAGAAGGCGACCTCGAAGCCGTGTGTCAGCGCCGCGCCGTCGACGGCGGACGTACCGGGATGCGCCCCGACGTAGCGGCTCGTCCACGTGGCCGCGATCGTGGTCACCGCCGCGACGCCGATCGCGCCGCCGATCTGCTGCGACGTGTTGATCAGGCCGGAGGCGATGCCGGCATCCGTGTTGCGCACCCCAGCCAGCGCGCCGATCGTCATCGGGATGAACGCGAACGCCATCCCGATCCCGCTCAGGAGGAACGCCGGGAACAGATCCCAGAAGTAGTGGCCGTCCACCGGCAGGCGCGCGTAGAGGACGAGCCCCGCCGCGGCCAGTAGCAACCCGACCGGGAGCAGGCGGCGGATCCCGAACCGGAGCGCGAGCGCCTGCGACACGTTGGCGAAGACGATGATCGTCAGCGTCAGCGCGACGTACGCGACGCCGGTCTGGAGCGCCGAGTAGTGCAGCACCTGCTGCATGTACAGCGTCAGCAGGAAGAACTGCGAGAACACCGCGGCACCCATCAGCAGCCCGGCGACGTTCGAGCCCGACAGCGTGCGCAGCCGGAACATGCGGAGCGGCAGCAGCGGCGCGCTCGAACGCGCCTCGATCGCCACGAAGGCAGCGATCAACGCGCCCGACGCCGCGAGCAGGCCGATCGTCTCGCCGGTACCCCAGCCGTGCTGCACCGCGCGGGTCATCGCGTAGACGAGCAGCATCAGCCCGCCCGTGATCGATGCAGCGCCCGGCAGGTCGAAGTGCCGGTGCCGCACGTCGGCGCGGCTCTCGCGCACGAGCCGTGGCGCCAGCGCGAGCACGAGCACGCCGACGGGCACGTTGATGAAGAAGATCCACGACCAGCTGAGGGCGCTCGTGAGCGCGCCGCCGAGCAGTACGCCGGCCGCGCCGCCGCTGCCGGAGACGGCGCCCCAGATGCCGAGCGCGAGGTTGCGATCGCGGCCCTCCGCGAACGTCGTCGTGAGGATCGAGAGCGCCGCCGGCGAGAGCAGCGCCGCGCCGAGCCCCTGAAGCGAGCGGAACGCGATCAGCGACCCCTCCGACCACGCGAGCCCGTCGAGCAGCGAGCTGGCCGTGAACAGCACGAGGCCCGCCATGAACAGCCGCCGGCGCCCGAGCAGGTCGGCCATGCGCCCGCCGAGCAGCAGCACGCCGCCGAACAGGATCGAGTAGGCCGTCACCACCCACTGGAGGCTCTCCTGGCTGAAGTGCAGGTCGGTCTTGATGGTCGGCAGCGCGACGTTGACGATCGCCACGTCGAGCACGACCATGAACTGCGCGGCGACGATCACCGCCAGCGCGATCCAGCGACGCCGGTCGCGTTCGACCGCGGGCGCCGCGCTTGCGAGGGCGCTCATCCCAGACTCCTCTCCGTCGTTTCCCACTCGACGAGCGTGCCTGCGGCGACGCCGGCTGCGCCCTACGGCAGGCAGGCGTCCGGGGGGTGCGGCTACCCGAACTCGTGCGCGGGGCGGAGGTGCGCACGCGCCGCGCGGGGCTCACCGCGGCGCGAGACGAGGACCGCGAGCGGAAACGAGACGAGCGCGACCGCAGCCCCGGTGGCGGCGTCGAAGAAGAAGTGGTTGCCGGTCGCGACGATGACCAGCAGCTGCAGCGCCGGATACAGCACCGCGAGCACCCGCAGCGAGCGGCGGCGGCCGTGCAGGTACAGGCTGGCGCCGACGATCGCCGCGTAACCGATGTGCATGCTCGGCACCGCCGCGAAGGGGTTGTAGAGAGCGCTGACGAGCCCGTGGTTCAGGTCGACGTGGCCGTGCGAGATCGTGTCGGCGATCCCAAGCCCGGCCAGGCGCGGCGGAGCCGTCGGATAGGCGAGGAACCCGACCAGGGCGAGGCCGCTCGCGGCCAGCAGCGCGTTGCGGACGACCGGGTAGGCGTCCGGCCGCCGCCGGTGCAGCCAGAGGAGGTACAGCCCGGTCGCCGTCAGGTGCAGCGTCAGGTAGAGCGCTCCGAGCGTGCCCAGCAGCCCCGGGACGGCCCGCGCCGCGGCCTGCACGTGCGCCTCGGCGAACACGTGCAGCGACCGCTCGAGCGCGGCGATCGAGCGCGCGTGGTCGACGGCCACGCCCCGGTCGCCGACCACCAGCCCGCGTGTCGTCTCGTAGAGCGCGTACAGCACGAGCACGGCCGCGAGCTCGCCGGGGAGCGAGTGCCGCTCGGCCGGCCACCCGACGGCCGCACGCCGAGCGTGCTCGAGCTGCCGCATCAGGCGGCGCTCTCCGACGCCGTCTCCGGCAGATCGAGGAACGCGCGCAGCTGCCGGTCGAGGGCCTCGGCGGCCGCCGAAGGGACCGCGTCGCTCGTCGCTGCCCGGGCAAGCTTCGGCCGCAGGCTCGTCAGGTACCACGCCTGCAGCTCCGCGCGCGCGTTGCGCTGCAGGGACTCGCGGGTCGTCGGCATCCGGCACCTCCTGGTCGCTCGCCGGACAGCGTCGCTGCAGCCGGAGCCGCGCGCCGTACGGCGCTCAGGCGTCCGCGGGTGCGGTTACCCGAACTCCGTCAGGAGCCGAGGAAGCGCAGCACTGCGAGCACGCGGCGGTGGTCCTCCGGCGCGGCAGGCAAGCGCAGCTTGGCGAAGATGCTCGTCACGTGCTTCTCGACGGCGCGCGGCGAGATGAAGAGCCGCTGACCGATCGCCTGGTTCGAGCGACCCTCGGCCATCAGCTCGAGCACCTCGCGCTCGCGCGGCGACAGCCGCTCGATCGGATCGGCCGCGCGGTTGCGGCCGACCAGCTCGGCGACGACGAGCGGGTCGAGCGCGGAGCCGCCCTCGGCCACCCGGCGAACCGCCGCGGTGAACTCGTCCACGTCCGCAACCCGGTCCTTGAGCATGTAGCCGAGCCCCTGTGCGCTGTCGGCCAGCAGCTCGACCGCGTACGTGTGCGCGACGTGCTGCGAGAGCACGAGCACACCGGTGCCCGGATGCCGCGCACGGATCTCGCGCGCGGCGCGGATGCCTTCGTCGGTCTGCGTGGGCGGCATGCGGATGTCGACGATCGCGACGTCCGGGCGGTAGCTCCGCACCTTCAGCAGCAGCTCGTCGGCGTCGCGCGCCTGCCCGACCACGTCGATCTCCGCCTCCTCCAGCAGCCGCGCGAGACCCTCGCGCAGGAGCGTCGAGTCGTCGGCGACCACCGCCGTGAGCGCGCGCCCGCGCGGACGGACGTTGCGCAGCGGCGGGAACTCGGCGGGCAGGTCGTCGGCGACGAGCTGGAAGATCCGCTCCGCCTCGCGCAGGCCGCGGAAGTCGAACTCCCCGAGCTCGCGCGTCGCCACGCCGATGCGGGCGGCGGCGTCGCTCGAGGCGAGAACCTGGCCACCGTGTGCGGCCTGGCAGATGCGCGACGCACGGTGCACGTCCAGCCCGACGAGCCCGTCGCCCGCCGGCTCCGCCTCGCCGCAGTGGAGGCCGATCCGCACCCGGACACGCTCGTCGGCAGGCCACGTGCGGGTGGTGAACCGGCGCTGGATCTCCAGCGCCGCCGTGGCGGCCGGCGCCGGCGAGGTGAACACGCTGAAGAGCTCGTCGCCGCGGCAGTCGATCTCGCGCCCGCCGGCATCCGCGATCTCGCGCCGCTGCAGCTCGCGCGTGGCCGCGAGCACGTCCGCGTAGCCGCCGCCGAGCCGTTCGGCGAGGCCGCTCGAGTCCTCGACGTCGCTGAAGAAGAACGTCAGGCTCATCGCTCGCGCGCGGCGGGCGCGAGCTGCCTGCCGGCGACGATCGGCAGCTCGGCGCGGACGAGGGTGCCGCGGCCGGGCGGGCTGTCGACCCAGAGGACTCCGTCGAGCGTCTCCACGCGGTCACGGAGGCCGCACAGGCCGGAGCCGCGCGCGAGGTCCGCCCCGCCCACGCCGTCGTCGGCGGTCTCGACGAGCAGCTGCTCGTCGAGCCGCTCGACACGGACCGTGACCGACCGCGCGCCGGCGTGCTTGACCACGTTCGCGAGCGACTCCGAGACGACGTAGTAGGCGGCGGCCTCGACCGGCTCCGGCAGCGTCTCGGACACCTGCACGTCGAGGTCGACGGGCATCGGCGCTCGCGCCGCGAGGACCTCGAGCGCGGCCGCGAGCCCTCGCTCCGTCAGCACGGCCGGGTGGATTCCCTGCGCAAGCTCGCGCAGCTCGGTCAGCGCCGCGGCGAGCTCGTCGGAGAACTGCTCGAGCAACTCCTTCGCCTCCTCGGGATCGGCGGTGAGCTTCGCCTGTGCGACACGAAGCCCGACCGACAGCGCGACGAGTCGCTGCTGCGCGCCGTCGTGCAGGTTCCGCTCGATGCGCCGGCGCTCGGCGTCGCTCGCCTCGATGATGCGGAGCCGGGACGCGGACAGCTCGTCGCGCGCGTGCGCGCTGGCGACGGCGAGCCCGACGAGCTCGGCGAACCCCTGCAGGCGCCGCTCGGTCTCGAGCGGCAGCACCTCGCCTTCGGGCAGCGCCGCGATCAGCGCGCCCCAGGTCGCGCCCGCGACCGAGATCGGCACGCCGAGGCTCGAGCGGAAGCCGAGCCGCAGCATCCGGGCCGCGAGATCGCCCTGCAGCTGCTCGTACTCGACCCTGGTCGGGCCGCCGGAGCGCCGCACGGCGAGCGCGGCTCCCTCGTCGAGGTGCAGGAGGCTGCCCATCGTGAAGTCGTCCTCCGGCCCGCCGAACTTGCCGACGACGGTCGCGGTGTCGTCGCTCTCGTAGCGCAGCAGCAGCGCCGACTCGATTCCCAGCAGCGCGCACGCCTCCTCGGTGACGGTCTGGAAGACCTCGTCCGGCGGAACGTCGCCGGCGACGAGCGTCGCGACCCGGCGCAGCGCAGCCTGCTCGTCGGCGAGCCGCTGTCTCGCCCCCTCGGCACGCCGCTGCTCGGTGAAGTCACGCACGATCGTCACGACCTCGCCCGCGCCGCTCGGGACCATCCGCGACTCGAACCAGCGCAGCTTCCCGCCCACGTCGAGCCGGTACTCGCACGAGCACATCGCACCCGTATCGAGCGCACGCTCGGCGCACGCGACCACGACGTCGGCGACGTCGGCGGGCAGGATGTCGCGCACGTTGCGGCCGATCAGCTCCTCGGGCGGGCGGACGAGGCCGGTCGCGTCGTCGGCGTGGATGTCGAGGTACGTGCCGTCGCGCGCCACGCGGAACATCAGGTCGGGGATCGCATCGAGGAGCGCGCGGTTCCGCGCTTCGACGCGTTGCACGGTGTCGAGCGCGCGCTCGTTCGCGAGCGCGAAGCTCGCCGCGGCGCCGACCGCGTCGAGGAGCTCGGGGCGGCGACGGAGCGAGCGGTCGTGCACGAGCGCGCCGACCGGCTCGCCCTGGTGGACGAGCGGCGTCGCGATCTGCGGCTCTCCGACGCCCGGCAACGTCATCCGCTCGCCGAAGCGGTCGACGTACACGCCGTCCTCCGCCCGGACGCGCGCCAGCTCGAGGAACGGATCGCCGAGCGCGCGGCGGAGGCCGTCGCGCAGGAGCGGCGGCTCCCCCGGCTCGCCCAGCTCGACGAGGAGCTCCCCGACCGCCGAGCGCGACAGGCGCCCCTGCACGAGCGTGCCGACGAACGCGCCCGGCAGGGCGAGCGCGGCGAGCAGCCCCAGGCCGAAGCCGAAGTAGCCGGCGCGCGAGGAGAGCGGCGCGAGCACGAGACCGAGCGAGAAGAACAGCAGCGCGATCTTCCCGCCGATCAACACCGGCACGAGCTCGCGCCGCGCGGCCGGTGTCGCCGCCCGCGCGCGGCGCGTCAGCACGAGCACGGCGCCGAGAGCGGTGACTGCGGCCAGGCCGGCCTCGAGCTCGTAGAGGCCCGTCGCCAGCGACGAATGCGACGACACCAGCGCGAGGTTCCGCGGATGAGCGCTGTGATAGCGCGTGAGGGGATCGAGCATCACCGCGGCGGCGTGCAGCGCGAGCACGTCCACGTACGCGGCGGCGACGAGCAGGCGTCGGCTCGCCGCGCCGACCCTCCCGCTCGGATAGGCGAGCAGAGCGTGCACGAGCACGGCGAAGACGACGTTCGAGGCGAAGACGCCGATCGTGTACGGCAGCGCGTCGTTCGCCTCGTGCAGGACGCTGATCAGGGACGCGAAGCCGACCGCCGACAGCAGCAGCCCGAAACGCGCGTACGGCCGGAGCCGCAGCGCGAGGACACCGGCGCCGACGAACGCGAGGCAGACGACGGCGGTCAGCAGCGCCTGCAGCGGCGGGTTCGGTGCGATCCGGCTGACCGAGATGACGTATATCGCGCCGCTCGTCGTCGCGAGGGCGGCGAGGCTCAGGAACGCCGGCAGCAGCACCCTCGTGCGGCCGATGGGACCGTCGCGCGCGCGGCGCGCGACGTCGGCGGGGACCGCCACGAACAGCTCGCTCATAGGGCAACCTTCGGTTGCCCTATGAATTTTCCGCTCCGCCGCCGGCAGAGCCGGCGGCTGCGCTCTTTGGTGAGCTCCGTCGAGCCTACGCTCACGCGAGCAGCCTCTCGAGCTCGGGCCCGGAGAGGTCGCCCTTGCACAGGAAGCCGAGCGCGCCGCTCGTCTCGATCAGCGAGCCGTAGGAGGAACGGTCGCGGCTCGAGACGAGCACGATGCGTACCTCCGGATCGCGCGCCAGGAGCCCCTCGGCGACGGCGAACCCGTCGAGGTCGGGCAGCTGCACGTCGAGGAGGACGAGCTCCGGCGCGAGCTGCTCGGCCAGGGCCAGCGCCGTCGCTCCGTCCGCCGCCTCGCCGACCACGTCGAACCCCTCCGAGGCGAGCAGGGCGCTCGCGCAGCGGCGGAAGCTGTCGTGGTCGTCGACGACGAGGACGCGGCGCGCCGGCCCCATCCGCTCGAGCAGCTCCCGATGCTCCACCTTCATCTCGAACCCCTCCGGGCGCACCATAGTCATCAGTCGTAGTCCAGCGCAGGGGCCGCACCGCGCGGGCTCCGTTGCTCGCGCGTCCGCCCGTCCACGTCCGCCTCGCCGCCGATCCGGGGCAGCCACTCGAGCCAGCGCGGCAGGTACCAGTTCCACTCGCCGAGCAGCTTCATCACGGCGGGCAGCAGCACCGCGCGGACGACGGTCGCGTCGATCAGGATCGCCGCCGCGAGGCCGAAGCCCATCTGCTTGATGTCGAGCGTCCGCAGCGTGACGAAGATCGCGAACACGGCGACCATCACCACGGCAGCGCTCGTCACCGTCCCGGCCGTCCGCTTGATCCCGGTCGCGACCGCCTGCTCCGTCGGCATCCCGCCGTCGACGAGCTCCTTGATCCGGCTGAGGATGAACACGTGGTAGTCCATCGACAGCCCGAACAGGATCACGAACATGAAGAGCGGTAGCCACGACGTGATCGCGCCGTTCGAGTGGAAGCCGAGGACGCCCTCCGCGAACCGGTGCTGGAAGACGAGCACCAGCAGCCCGTACGCCGCGCCGACCGAGAGCAGGTTGAGCAGCACCGCCTTGATCGGGATCACGAGCGAGCGGAACGTCACGAGCAGCAGCAGGAAGCACAGCGCGAGCACGAACGCGAACACGAGCGGCGCGTGGCTCTTCATCTGCTGGTTGAAGTCGTGCGTGCCGGCGGTCTCGCCCGTGACGGCCGCGTCGACGCCGTCGAGATGCCCGACGCTCGCCGGGATCACGCGGTCGCGGAGCGTCTTCAGCGCCGCCACCGAGACGCCGTTGTCGCCGTTCCCCGCCAGCGAGATCGACACGGTCTCGACGGTGTGCGCCGGGTTGATCTCGGTCGAGATCGGCTTGAACATCTGCCCGCTCGCGAGCGCCCGCCGCTCGAGCTCGCCGATCGCGCTCTGCACGCGCGGCGCCGTGACGTCGTCCGCCGCGATCACGACCTTGGCCGGCGTCTGCGCGCCGGGGAACGCAGCCTGGATGCGCTCGTACGTCGCGACGATCGGCAGCGACTTCGGCAGGTCGGTGAAGCTCGGCAGCTGCGTGTGCATCGTGAACGTCGGCACCGCGAGCGCCACCAGCGCGCCGCCGGAGAGGACCGCCGCGAGCACCGGCCGGCGCAGCACGCGGTCGAGCACGAAGCCCCACACGCGCGACTCGCCGCCGCTCCTGCGGCCGATCACCGGGATGCGGCCCTTGTCGACCCGGTGGCCGAGCTTCGACAGCAACGCGGGCAGGATCGAGAGCGAGCCGATCAGCGCGACCGCGACCATCAGCATCGCGCCGACCGCGATCGAGGTGAACACCGCGTTGCCGGTGAAGAGCATCCCGGCCATCGCGATCAGCACCGTCAGGCCGGAGATGAACACGGCGTGGCCGGACGTCCCGGCCGCGCGCTGCAGCGCCTCGCGCGGCGACAGCCCGCGGGCGCGCTCCTCACGCTCCCGCCGCAGGTAGAAGAGTGAGTAGTCGACGCCGACGGCCATCCCGATCAGGAGGATCACCGACTTGGTCGGGTCGCCGGCCGCGACGACGTGGCTCGCGAGCGACGAGAGGCCGATCGTCGCGAGCACGCCCGAGAACGCCAGCAGCACCGGCAGCCCTGCGGCGACGAGCGCGCCGAAGGCGACGAGCAGGATCACGAGCGTCACCGGCAGCGACGAGTACTCGGCGCGCTGGAAGTCCTTGTTCAGCGTGTTCGAGAGCTCGTGGTTCGCGCTCGCGAAGCCGAACTCGGCGACGGTGAAGCCCGCGTGTCGCTGCTGTGCCTTCGCGACCGCGTCGAGCACCGGTTGCACGCGCTTGTCCGCGTTGTCCTGGTCGCCGCGGATCTCGAACTGGACGAGCGCCGAGTGGCGGTCCTTGGAGATCTGTCCGGCGTTTCCGGCCGCGAGCGGCGAGCGCACGCGGAACGTCTCGGGCAGGCCTGCAACGGTCCGCGCGACGTCGGTCACCGCGGCCCGGAACGCGGGGTCGCCGATCGTCCGCGTCTTCGACTGCACGAGCACGCTCTCGCCTGCGCGATCGGGGAAGCCGGCGTCCTTGAGGATCTGCTCCGCCTTCCGCGTTCCGCCGGCGGCGGTATCTGCCTGCTTCAGCATCTTGGTCCCGGCGACCGAGCCGAGCGCGATCGCCGCGATGCAGAAGCCGAGCCACGCCGTAACCGCGGCCTTCCAGTGAGCCGCGCTCCACCGTCCGGCGCGCGCGGCGAGGTTGAAGCTCATCTCGCCCCTCCCGATCCGTTTGCTGCCATCGCCGCCAGGGTGCCCGCGCTGCGTCGCTTCGCCAATGGGGTCGCCCGGCGCCCGATGGTGCGGGAAACCGCACTCTCGTCTGTGACATCGTGCGCGGCGTGACCGCGCCCGCGTCGCTCGAGCTCGTCCCGGCGTCGTCCTTCTCGTTCGACGAGCTGGC
>Ga0070739_10000978_pt1 | contig 46442 bp, 41 predicted proteins | sample Coa_R1_7_FD_66445 | JGI IMG/M metagenome (GOLD analysis project Ga0070739, IMG submission 66445) | Surface soil microbial communities from Centralia Pennsylvania, which are recovering from an underground coalmine fire - Coalmine... | ecosystem: Environmental > Terrestrial > Soil > Unclassified ...
TCAGGTCTTCGTTTTGACTCCCCGAGGCGACGTGATCGATCTGCCGGCGGGCAGCACCCCGGTCGATTTTGCGTACCGGGTCCATAGCGACGTGGGCCAGCACTGCGTGGGCGCGCGGGTCAATACGCGCCTGGTGCCGCTCTCCCATCAGCTCAAGAACGGCGACGTGGTCGATATTATCACGCGCCCGAGCGCCAATCCCAGCCGGGACTGGCTGGCCTTCGTCAAGACCTCGCACGCCAAAAGCCGCATCCGCAGCTACTTCAAGCGCCTGCACTACGCCGAGAACGTGGAGACGGGACGGAACCTGCTGGAGAAGGAATTGGCGCATCAGTTGGAGCGCGACGCCAAAGCCTGGGGCGAAGACCCGCGCTCGCTGGTCAAAGACGAATCCCTGCGGCTGGTGGCGCCCCTGTTCAACATGCGCACCGAGACCGAGCTGCTGGCCGCCATCGGCTACGGCACCGTCGCGCCGTTGACCGTGCTCAACAAGCTCAAGCCCAATGCGCCCCCGCCGGAGCCGGGCATCCAGGTCGGCGGCAAGCGCGCCGACGACCGCAAGCTGCAGGTGATCGCCGGCGGGCTGGACGCCGAGAACGTGCTGTTCCGCCGCTCGCGCTGCTGCCTGCCCATCCCCGGCGACGATGTCATCGGCTACGTCACCCGCGGGCGCGGCATGGCCCTGCACCGGCGCGAGTGCCCCAATGCCCAGCACTATCTCGAAGTCGAGTCGGACCGCTGCACCTCGGTCGAATATGTCGGCAGCGACGGCCAGGTCTACCAGGTGTTTTTGAGTATCGAGTGCCTGGATCGGACCGGCTTGCTGGCGGACGTGGGCAACGTCTTTGCGGAGAACAAGACCAATATCACCGCCGTCAAGACCCAGTCCCATCGGGACAAGACGGCCACGCTGGAGCTGGCCGTGGAGGTGCGCAATACGGAGCACCTGGCGCAGATCATGCAGAAGGTGCGGGGGCTGGGAGACATCCTCTCCATCCACCGGGCGACCGGCACCCGCGAAACTTGAGATTGTTGGGAAAAGCGAGTTGGCGATGGAATAAATTCCTTCGCTGTGAGGCGCGACACGAGCGAGGCAGGCGCAAGCGCCGCTCGCTCGTGTCGCGCCGGGTGTCCTTCGGACACTACGCGCTGACTGTGCCTCTTTGCTGACATAGACAAAGCGACCGGACGGGGGTATACTCGATATTGAGTTATCGTCAATTAAGCCCTGTTGCCAGGAGCCGAGGATGCGGCGCAACAAGCTGCTTGTGTTAGTGCATTTTGTCTGGGCTACCCAGGACCGCATACCCCTTATTACACCTAATATTGAGCGGCGGCTGTACCGCTACATCACCTCTGTCTGCCAACAGCACGGTTGTCCAGCTATTGCTGTGGGCGGAATGCCCGATCATATCCATCTGCTGGTGTCCCTATCGAACACAATTTCGCTTAGCGAGTTGATGAAAGAGATCAAAGGCAGTTCCAGCCGCTTCGTCAGCGAGCAACTGCATCCGGAGGGCTGGTTTGCCTGGCAGCCTAACTATGGCGCCTTTAGCGTTTCGCCTGCGGACAAAGAGAAGGTCATCGGCTATATTCTCAATCAGAAGCAGCATCATGCCCACGGGTCCATCTGGAAGAATGCCGAGGAGGACTGCGAACACTTCGAGGACGGAAACACCTGGCAGTAAACCATGTCCGAAGGACACCCGGCGCGAAGCGCCTCACAGCGAAGGACTTTAGTCCGTCGTGCAGGCATTCCATCGGCCCGGCGCGACACGAGCGAGCGGCGCTTGCGCCTGCCTCGCTTTAATCCATCGCCAACGCGAACGGAATAAATTCCATCGGCCCGGCGCGAACGGAATAAATTCCATCGCAAACTATTCCATCACGTCATTTCCTCGCGACAAAATCCTGTATCTTTGGGCCGATAAACATTCCATCGCGCCTCCTATCGCCTCAACGAAAATCATCGAGGACAAATGTGGCTTGACGCCTGCACGGAGGAGGCTGTATAATCGGACGTGCAACAGGCGCAAATGAGGAGTACAAATGCCCCGCCAAACGCCGGCCCGTGCCCCCGAAGTCTCCGCCGATCCGGAGTTCGTGCGTCTTCAGAGCGAACGGCTGCTCGCCCAGATCCAGAAAGTCATCGTCGGACAGGACGCCATCGTCCAGGGCCTGCTTACCGCCCTGTTCGCCCGCGGCCACTGCCTGCTCATCGGCGTGCCGGGCCTCGCCAAGACCCTGCTCGTCCGCACCCTGGCGCAGGCGCTCTCCTGGGAGTTCCGCCGCATTCAGTTCACCCCCGACCTCATGCCCGGCGACATCCTCGGCACCGAGATCCTGGAGACCGATCCCGCCACCGGCGCCCGCAAGATGCGCTTCGTGCCCGGCCCCATCTTCGCCAACGTCGTCCTCGCCGACGAGATCAACCGCACCCCGCCCAAGACCCAGGCCGCCCTCCTGGAAGCCATGCAGGAGACCAGCGTCACGGTCGCCGGGCGCACCCTGCCGCTGGAGCGGCCCTTCTTCGTGGTCGCCACCCAGAACCCCATCGAGCAGGAAGGCACCTATCCGCTGCCGGAAGCCCAGCTCGACCGCTTTATGTTCAGCCTGAACCTGGGCTATCCCAACCGCGAGCAGGAGGAGCGTATCGCCTACGCGACCACGCGCGACGAAGAGCCGCAGATCGAGCCGGTCTTTACGAAAGAGGAGTTGATCGCCCTGCAGCACTTCGTCCGGCAGGTGCCCGCCTCGCCGCACGTCATCGCCTACGCCGTCTCCCTCGCCCGCGCCACCCGCCCGCTGGAGCAGGAAGCGCCCCTTACGCTCCGCAAATACGTGGAATGGGGCGCCGGGCCGCGCGCTTCCCAATACCTGATCCTGGGCGCCAAAGCCCGCGCCCTCCTCACCGGCAAGCCCACCCCCACCGCCAACGACGTGCGCGCCGTCGCGCCGGCGGTCCTCGGCCACCGCATCATCCGCAACTACGCCGCCGTCGCCGATGGCGTCTCCTCCGAGCGGCTGGTGCAGGAGTTGCTGCAGCACGTCCGCGAGCCGGACTACGCCTCCGAAGAGCGCCCGCGATGACCCACCCGACCGCCGAGCCGCCTCTGCCGCCTCCGCTGCCCCTCTCAGCCGCCCGCTACCTGCGCCCCCAGGATCTGCGCCGCCTGCAGAACTTTCAGTTGGCCGCCAGGCTCGTGGTCGAGGGATTCTTTTCGGGCCGCCACCGCTCCCCCTACTACGACGCCTCCGCCGAGTTCGCCGACTACCGCCCCTACGTCCCCGGCGACGAGATCCGCGCCCTCGACTGGCGCGCCTATGCCCGCACCGACCGCGACTACATCAAGCTGTTCCGCAAAGAGACGGATATGCGCTGCCATATCCTCCTCGATACCAGCCGCTCCATGGCCTTTCGCGGCGGGCCGGACTATCTGGTGAGCCGGGGAATACGGCCCGTAAAGCGGTCGGAAAACGGGATAACCCGCCTGCTCCATCGCCTCTTTCCGAATCCCGACCCGGAGCGAAGGCCGGAGGCGGACCTGCTCTCCAAGTTCGAGTACGGCGCGTACCTGGCGGCAGCGCTCTGCTATCTCATCATCCACCAGGGCGACAAGGCCGGCCTGGCGCTTGGCGGGGCGGATTTGCAGACGTTCCTGCCGCCCGGCGGCACCATCACGCACCTCTACGGCCTGCTGCAGATGCTGGAGCGCACGCAGCCCGACGGCCCCACTCATCTCGACAGCGCCCTGCGCACGCTCTTTGTCGCGGCGCAGCGGCGCGGTCTGCTCATCGTCATCTCCGACCTGCTGGAGGATCCGGAGACGCTGTTCAGTGTGCTCTCCATGTATACCCACCGGGGCTGGCAGGTCCTCTTGTTGCACGTGCTGACGGATGCCGAGATGGAGCTGCCGGGAACGGGCGTCACCCTGCGCTATCGGGACACCGAGGGTCCCGGCATGGCCGATGCCGATCCGGACGCTCTGCGCCCGGCCTATCAGGCGGAGATTCAAGCCTGGCTCGACACGCTCCAGACCGAAGCCCGCGCCCGCCGCATCCAATATGCGCGCATGACGACCACGATGCCCTACGACCGCGCCCTGGAGCGCTATCTCACCACCCGCATGCAGTGAGCCACGAACGGCCTCCGATCGTCTTCCTGCAGGAGCTAGACAGTAGACAGCACGCATGGCAGACCGCGTCCTCTATCTCATCCGGCATGGCCGGTACGACACGGCCTATGCAGAGGATGAGCTAGGGGGCAGCCTGACCGGCATTGGCCGGACGCAGGCGCTCTTGACCGCCCGGCGGTTGTCCGCGCTTCCCATCCAGGCCATCCACTACAGCACCTTGCGCCGCGCCGCAGAAACAGCCGACATCCTGGCCGCCCGCTTTCCCGGCGTCGAGAAGCATCCTTCCCCGCTCCTCTGGGAATGCGTCCCCTGCCTGCCCTCTCTCTTACCCGAGATCTTCTCCCACATCTCCAAAGACGTGCTTCGCCAGCATGAGCGGCAGGCCCGCCAGGCCTTTAAAACCTTCTTTCAGCCCGTCCGCGACGCAGACCGGCACGAGATCATCGTCTCCCACGGCAACCTCCTGCGCTATTTTATCTGCCGCGCCAAAGGCCTGCCGCCCCCATCCTGGAATAGAACCGACATCCATGAATGCAGCATCAGCCAGGTCATCATCTCCCCCAAAGGCCGGATGACATTGGTTTCCTACGATGAGATAAACCACCTTCCCGCTCACTTGCGCTCCTATCTCTGACCAGTTGCCGGTATTCGCGCCAACGAAGAGAAAAACATTCCAGCGAAAGACTGGCAGGAAGATTCTCCTCGAAAGCGAATTATGGAAAATATCCGCTCGCCTTACGGGAATTCGGCAGGGCAATGTCTCTGCTGTACACAGCCGCCTATACGGATCGTCTTTCCGAACGAGAACAGGAGATAGAGATGAAACTCCAAAAGAAGCCTTGCATCGCCGGAACGCTCACGCCCCTATTCTTTATTCTTGCCTGTCTTAGCCTTCCTGCGCCCGCGCTGTACGGTCAATCTTCAACGCCCGGGCAGACGGCGGCCCCATCGGATTCGGGCGATCGGAAGCCGCTCGATGCCCAGCAAGTCTTCGAGAAGTGGAAGTCGTCCGTCTTCACTATCAAGACCGATTCAGGCCAGGGGACCGGCTTCCAAACCGAGCAGGGCATTCTGACCTGTTACCATGTCATCGCCGGCGCCAAAACGATCACGGCCAATCTGCCGGGTAAGCCACCTGTCCCCCTGACGAACGTGATCGCGCTGGATAAAGACCTCGATTTCGCGCTGCTAGCGGCGTCAAAAGAGGCTGCGGAGCCGACCCATTTCGACCCGAGCGAGATCAAGGTGGGTGATCCCCTCTATGTGATCGGCAGCCCGGAAGGGCTGGACCAAACGCTCACGGAAGGCATTCTCTCCGGACGGCGTACCGAAGGCGGCATCGAATACCTGCAGATGTCGGCTGCCGTCTCGCATGGCAGCAGCGGCAGTCCTGTGTTCAATCAATATGGGGATGTGATCGGCATGGTCGCTTTGTCGCTTGAAGAGGGCCAGCAGTTGAATTTCGCGGTGAGTATGCATGCCATTCAAGGCCGGCTGAAAGGTGGAATACCGATTACGATGCTCGCTCGCTCCGATAAAGATGTCGCGCTCAGCCCGGACCTACAAGCCATGCTCTCTCGAACGGACAAACTGCGCGCCGATGTGGACAGCAATATTCCGTTCCAGTTGCGCGATGTGCCCGAGCTTGAGTTGGACGTCGTCGATCTACCCAAGGACCTCTCCGGGCGAGTCAGCAAGTCGGACATCCTTCAATGGGCGACCACGGAAATGGCCGCGGCAGCGCCTCATCTGCATCTGATCACGGATGACGCGCTGGAAACGAAGATCGCCAGTGCGCCCGATCCGACCGATATTTTCGAGTGGCTGCATAAATACGACCGCCCGATCTTATTTATCATCGTCAGCACGATTTATGATACCGATGCGAAAACGCACGTCTACGATGTAGACCTGCACTTCAACAGGGATGCGATCACGGTCATCGGAGATTGTGTCACCGCTACGTTCTGGCATACCGGCGTTTTGGGGGCCGAAAACGATCCCGGCCAATTGAAAGCGGACATCCAGGGGTCCATCGCGGTCACTATCAAAGAGTTTGCGGAAAAGTGGGTAAAAGCAAACAAATAAGCGGAAGCCCCCAGGAGGAAGGGCTTTTCACTATCTGCGGCCCAGGCGTGCGGAAGCGATAAGCGCCTGCTCGTATTCGCGTACGAGGCGCTCGACGAGGGCGGCAGCCGGGGGAACGTCGGTGATGACGCCGCAGCCCGTCCCGGCGTAGAGGGCCATATCCAGGACCTGCCCGGTCATGCCGGCGCGGGGCGCGGTGTCTTCATAACGCAGGATCGGCTCGCCCGAAGCAGCGGTGGCGACGGTCTCGCCCTCGCCGGGGCGCTGGCCCGGCGGCGGGCAGCCCAGCGCCTCCCATCGCTCCAGCGTATTGTTGCGCAGCACGCGGTGGGCCGCATAAGGCCAGCCGCCGTCGAAGCAGACCGTCAGGGCCGTGTCGCTGCCGGCCGCCTCCATCAGGCGGCGCTTGTACTCCGGGTGGGCGCGGCTCTCCTGCGTGGCCACGAAGCGCGTGCCGAGCATGGCCGCAGCCGCCCCCAGGGAAAGCGCCCGCGCGATCCCGGCCCCGTCCGCGATGCCGCCCGCCGCGAAGACAGGCCTTCCTTCCGCCGCCGCGACCACGCGCGGCAGCAGCTCCTCTAAGGGTGTAGTGGACTGGACGTGCCCGCCCGCCTCGATCCCCTGGCAGACCAGAAAATCCACCCCAAGCGTCACGGCATGGCGTGCCCCGGCCACACTCGCCACCTGCATCCCGATCGCGGCCCCCGCCGCGCGCACCGGGGAGAGATAAGGCGCCGGGTCGCCCCAGGAGAAGGAGACGATGGGCGCGCCCGCTTCCAGCACGGCGGTCAGCGACGTGGGAGGAAAGGCCAGCGCGAAGTTGACGAGGAAAGGATGATCGGTCGCGGCGCGGACCTGGCGCACATATTCGGCGGCCGTCTCTGGCGGGGTCCAGGTGAGCGCCATAGCGCCCAGCGCCCCGGCTGCAGAGACCGCCGCTGCCAATTCCGGCCCGGCGACGCTGCCGGTCGGCGCCTGCGCGATGGGATAGCGAAGTCCAAAGGGCAGTGCAGGCATGGGAAACCTCAGTCACGCTGCTTGCGCAGGTAGGCGGCATAGGCCAGCGACCGGACCCCCGCGCGCTCTTTCGGCTCCTCCGGCAGCGCAACCTCCGGCTGATGCTCCAGCGGCGGAAACTCGGCGTCGAAGGCCGCCATCTCCTCGGCCATCTTATAGGGAATAAACGGGGTGGCGCTCGTCGGCACCATCATGGTGAACTTCAAGATCATGGTGTTCACCTCTTTCAGCCGGCGATGATAGGCGGCGCGCGACTTGACATGCCACTCGGCGAACTGGCGCACGGCGACATGGTCGGAGGGCAGAGCGGCCACGCGATTTTTGCGGACCGGGTACTCGCGGGCCAGACGGCCGCGCTGCGCCGTCACTGCCTTGCGCTCCTCCTCGATCTCTTTCTGCAATTGCATCCATTCCGGAAGCACGCCCGCGTTTTTGAGGATCCGGTTCGCCAGACGCAAGTGAGGGGGCGTCATCGGATCGTCCGTAAAGACGATCGGCTGGCCCTTGCCCGGCAGGTTATCGAACTGGCCCTCCTCGATCGCCTCCTGAATCTTCCGCTCTGCGACCTGTCCCATAATATCGAGATCCATATCGCCCTCCCTCTTCCCATCAGCCAGAAACCCCTCGAAGGCTGCATGGGCAACACCTCTATAGAGATTCTATCAGATTTGACCACCCTTGAGAAGGGAATTTCATCACACAAACTTTGTGAATTATATCACAAAGCCCTCGCGGAAGCATTTAGTCTTCTCTTGCGTTCCCCTCCCTGTGAACGTGAACCAGAGAGGGAGTGGAGAGGTTTTTCCGTCCGCAGGACGGTTGTCCGAAGGCCCCACAGACGGGTATTTCAATGCCCGGCTGAGGCGGCCGGGTCGTTTATCGGCCCGGCGGAGAGGACAGAGCCTCGCGAACCCAGCCATTAGCGGCTTCAAGGCGGCGCGACGCCTCGGCAGCCGGAACGCCAAGACGCAGCATGACGATAGCGGTCTTGGCGTGCCCATCCGCCTCGCGGAGAGCCTCTTCAGCAGCCGCCCGATCCACGTCCGCGGCGGCCATGACGATACGCGCCGCCCGATCGCGCAGCTTCGAGTTCGTCGCGCGCAGATCGACCATCAGGTTCTGATAGACCTTGCCCAGCCGCACCATCGTCGCCGTGGTCAGCAGGTTGAGGATCAGCTTTTGCGCCGTGCCCGCCTTCATCCGCGTCGATCCGGTCAGCGGCTCCGGCCCCGTAATCGCAGCCAGCGTGATGTCCGCATGAGGTGAAAGCGCCGCGCCCGTCACATTGACGACGGCCACCGTCACCGCGCCGGCGCGCCGCGCCGCCTCCAGGGCGCCTACCACGTAGGGCGTGCGGCCGCTGGACGCGATCCCGACGATCACGTCGTTCTCACTCACGCCGCGCGCCAGAAGGTCGCGCGCTCCAATAGCCGGATCGTCTTCCGCGCCCTCCACGGAGGTCGTCAGCGCGACCGGCCCTCCCGCGATGATCCCCTGCACCAGATCCGGTTCGACTCCGAACGTCGGCGGGCATTCGCTGGCATCCAGCACGCCAAATCGCCCGCTCGTGCCGGCGCCTACATAGAACAGATGGCCGCCCCGGCCCAGCCGGTCCGCCAGCAGATCGACCACCTGCGCCACCTGCGGCAGCGCCGCCTCGACGGCCGCCAGGACCGCCGCATTCTCCGCGTGCAGCGCCCGCACCAGCTCCCCGGTCGGAAGCCGGTCCAGCTCCATCGTGCGCGGATTGCGCCCTTCCGTCTCCAGCCGCGCCAGATCCTCGCCAGCCATGTAGCATTCCCTTCTACATAAGACCGCCCGTCCGCTCCAAAAAGGGGACTATCCAAAACGAGGTGTATCAAAAAGCACCATTTTGAGATCGAAGACAACGTCCCCTAACGTTCCGCCATCAGACGCTCTATGTACTTGCCTAGCAGATCGCACTCCAGATTGACCGGGTCGCCGGCCTGCCGCCGGCCCAGCGTGGTGACCTCCCGCGTGTGCGGTATCAACCAGACCGTGAACGCATCCGGGCGCGCTTCCGCCACCGTCAGACTCACCCCATCCACAGCAATGGACCCTTTGGGCACGATGTAGCGGCTCAACTCCGGCGGCACCCCGATCTCCATGATGACCGCGTTCTCCTGCGGCGTGAGCGCCAGGACCGTCCCGATCCCGTCGATATGACCCTGAACGAAGTGGCCGCCCAACCGTGCCCCCACCGCCAGCGGACGCTCCAGGTTTACGGCATCCCCCGGCTTAAGCCGGCCCAGGTTCGTGCGTGCCAGCGTCTCCCGAACGACGTCGAAGCTTAAGCGGTCGCCCTCTCGCGCCACTACCGTCAGGCAGCATCCGTTGATGGCGATGCTGTCGCCAATCTGTATATCTGCGGAAGTCGTGGGGGCGCTCACAGCCAGCCGCCCCGCCCGCTCACCGGGAATACTCTCCAGGACCTTCCCACTCTCTTCGACGATGCCGGTAAACATTCGCCTTGTATTCTTCCTTTGAAGGGGATGTCCGTTTATATCCCCTCGGCTATGATTCGACTGAAGGACGAAGGCAAAAGCCTGCAGGAGTAGTCCCCGGAGGGGACTTTGTGCCTTTGTTGCCGCAGTTTTAACTGCCCGACTTAAAGCCGGCAGCCTGGCTGGAAGACTCGGTCAGGCGCACATATCCTTCCACCGCCAAATCCGCTCCGAAGCGGCGCACACGCAGCCTATCGAGCGGGAGGGCCTGAGAGATCGCGGCGCAGCCGTCGCCCTCGACCGGCGTCGGCGCTTCCCGTCCGCCTACGAGCTTGGGCGCGATGAAAAAGAGGACCTTTTGCGCCAGATTCGCCGCCAGCAGCGCCGCGTGAAGCTCGCCACCGCCCTCCACCAGCACGCTCTGAATCTGCTGCCGGGCCAGAAGGGCGCACAGCGCCGCCAGATCGACCCGCCCGTCCGCCGTGGCGGGCAAGCGCGCGATCTCCACGCCCGCGCGCTCCAGCGCCCTGGCACGCTCCGCCGGAGCCTCCTCGGTGGCTGCAATGAGCAGCGGCGCCTCGGTGGGAGCTTCGGCGGCCAGGCGAACGGCCTGGGCCTCCGGCGGCGTGCGCAGCTGGCTATCGACCACGATCCTTAGCGGCTGGCGCGCCGGTTTTCGACCGGGCAAGCGCGCCGTCAACTGCGGGTCATCGGCCAGAAGCGTTCCGATTCCTACCAGCACGGCCCCGCTTTGTGCCCGCAGGCGATGGACGTAGCGGCGGGCGGCTTCGCCGGTGATCCACCGGGAATCGCCGGTGCGTGTGGCGATCTTACCGTCCAGCGTCATGGCGGCTTTGAGCGTGACAAACGGCGTCCCGGTCGTATGGAAATGGAAGAACGCCTCGTTAAGCTGCCGCGCCGGTCCCTCTTCAAGCCCGATGGAAGTCTCGATGCCCGCCGCGCGCAGGGCGGCCAGTCCCCGTCCCTGCACCCGCGGATCGGGATCGGAGGTGGCCGCGACCACGCGGCCCACTCCCGCGTGTATCAGAGCGTCCGTGCAGGGCGGTGTGCGTCCCCAATGGCAGCAAGGCTCCAGCGTCACATAGGCCGTTGCGCCGCGCGCCCGTTCTCCCGCCTGCTCCAGCGCAAAGACCTCGGCGTGAGGCTGGCCCGCCGCCGGATGATACCCCTCCCCCACGACCGCGCCTTCCCGGACGATCACGCAGCCGACCATCGGGTTGGGATGGGTCAATCCCCTGGCCGCCAATCGCAACGCCCGGCGCATCCAGCGGGCATCTTCCTTCACTCTTCCGAGTCACGATCCTGGAGACGCCCAGCCGTCTCCATCCAGACCGACCGCCGCTGGTTGATGTAGTTGCGCGTCACCTCGCGCAGATCGAGCCAGGCCACGAACAGCAGAGCGATGATCAGCAGCCCGCACGTGCCCCAATAGAGGTAGGCGATCGTGATCTGAAGCAGCATGATCTTTTTGGCCCGGCTGCCCTGCCGCGAGGCTTGCGGGCTTTCCGTCCGCGATGGCTGCGTGGATACGGTCTGCTGATGATACGCTACCGCCTGGCGGCGTATGGCCGGCATCAGGGAAGAGAATCCGTAGAGGCTCATCCCGATGATGGCGACCAGCAAAAGCAGGCCGATCGTGCGCAGCCGCCGGGAGCGCGGAGAGACCATGCTTTGATAGGCCGGCGGTCCCATCCTTACGCCGCCTTTCTCGCCGCCGCGCGCAGGGCGCGCACCCCGGCGGCAACACCTTCCGGATCGTGGTAGATGGCGGTTCCGGCCACCAGCACGTTCGCGCCCGCGGCGGTAACGGCCGGCGTGGTCTCCGGGCTGATGCCTCCATCCACCTCCAGGTGAATCGGATGGGGAGCAGAAGCGATCATCTCGCGCACCCGGGCGATCTTAGGAATCACGGCAGGAAGAAACTTCTGACCCCCAAAGCCGGGATTGACGGTCATCACGAGGATCAGGTCGAGGTCGCCCAGCACATACTCTAAAACATCGGGCGGCGTAGCCGGGTTCAGGGCGACTCCGGCCTTCGCCCCCGCCTCGCGGATCATGGCGAGCGTGCGCTGCAGGTGGATGCAGGCCTCCACCTGTACCGTCAGGCCATCGGCCCCGGCGCGCACGAAGTCCTCGAGGTAACGCTCCGGCTGCACGATCATCAGGTGGATGTCGAAAAAGGCGCGGGAGACAGGACGCAGGGCCTTCACGGCCGCCGGCCCCATCGTAATGTTGGGCACGAACTGGCCGTCCATGACGTCGAAATGAAGGAATTCCGCACCCGCCTGCTCGGCCTGCCGGGCAGCCTCCGCCAACCGGCCGAAGTCTGAGGCCAGCAGCGATGGGGCGATCCGTAACGCGTCAACGCAGCTCACTGGATTCTCTGATGCCTGGTAGCCTGTGGGTCGAAGGTGCGATGCCAGACGAGCTGATTATCGTAATAGATACTCAGCGAGATCTTTTTGCCGTAGTAGAGGAACGAGACGGGGATCTTATCGCCCGCGTCATGGTCCTCGTCGATCGCCAGGATCGGCGACGGACTCTTGGCATCGGTATACTCGATACGGACTCGCCGTATGCCTCTGCCGTCGTTGGGAATACTGATGGTGCGGTTGAATTCGTGTTCCGGCTGATCGTCGGCGTTGGTGTTATCCGTGTTCTGACCCGGATTGGTCGTGGCGTTGGCCGTGTTGTTATCCCCGTTGCCGGTATCGTTGCCGATCGTGGGGTTGCCGGCGCCATTATCCTGTCCGGTGTTATTGGTCTGGTCGGGCGAATTGGGATTACTCGTATCGCCGTTGGTATCGGCATAGTCTGGTTTGGGCCCCAGGCTGGTTACCAGATCGACCGGCGTGTCGTGAAACACGCGCTTCTTATGCGAGATGCTCTGGCTGATGACCGCGTCTTCCGGCACTTTTGAGTCGTAGCGGGTATCGACCCTGCCCACGATCAAACCGGCTTCTTTGAGCTTCTGCTCCGCCGCGTCTTGCGAGAGACGGGTGACATCAGGAACGGAGACGTACTCCGGCCCTTTGCTATACCAGATGTTGACATAGTGGTTGGGATGGATGGGCGTTCCCGGATCCAGATCCGTCTTGTAGACGAGGCCGCGCGGCTTGTCGGTATAGGTCGGATGCGGGATGATGCGCAGCTTCATGCTGGCGGCGATCTGCTGCACCTGATCGTATGTCTTGCCGACGAGCTGCGGCACGGCCTGCGGAGAAGGCACGACCCAGTTGGAGCTCCAGATTCCGGCCAGGGCGATCAGGCAGACGATAATGACAAAGGTGACGGCGCCCATGGCGATCTTGATAAAGATGGAAACCCCCTCGTTACGGGGGCGACTACGCGTTTGGGTAGGCATGGCGATAGACTGTCTGGCGGCCGGCGCCTCTGCCACCGGCTCCGGCACGCGGGGGCGGGGAGCCGGGGATTCGGCAGCGGGCCGGGCGACCGGAGCGGTTGCGGCAGCCACCGCAGGCGCGGGGCTGGCAACGGTCGCCTTATCGAGATCGATAGGCGACCAGGAGAGCGATTTGCCGAAACGCAGCGCGTCTCGGACGGCCTTGAGGTCGTTGAGCAGCTCGGCGGCGGACGGATAGCGCACGCCGGGCTGCTTCTGCAGGCACTTGAGGATGATCCCTTCGACCGAGCGCGGCACGCCGGGGTTCGCCACCTGCGGGGAAGGGATGTCGGCGAAGGCATGCTGGTCGGCCACGGCCTCCGGGGTATCGCCGGCATACGGCGGCGCGCCGGTCAGCATCTCATAAAGGATCGCTCCCAGCGCGTAGATGTCGCCCACGGCGGTGCCGGATTGGGTCGTGGAGAGCTCGGGAGCGTGATAGGGAGCCGAGCGGCGCAGCGTTTCGTGCTGGGCCTGTACCGAGCGCGCCACGGCCGGCTGCACCCCGAAGTTGATGACTTTGACCGCGCCTTCCGGACTGATGATGACGTTGTGAGGACGCAGGTCGCCATGCGCCTGCCCGATGCCATGGGCGTATCGAAGCGCTTCGGCGATGGCGCAGGCGAAGTCGATGGCAATGGAAAGCGCGAACGGGGCGACGCGGCGGATGCGCTCCTTCAGGTTGATGCCGCGCACAAATTCCGTAACGGCATAGGGGACGCCGTTCTCTTCGCCCAGCTCGTAGAAGGTGGCGATGTTGGGATGGTTGAGCGCCGCCGAGGCCGTCAGCCCCGCCCGCAGAGCCTCGACAAAGACGGGATCGCCATCATAAGGCGGCTGAAGCATCTTGATGGCGACGACGCGACTGGTGTTCTTATCGCGCGCCTTATACACGGTAAAGAGGGCGCTTTCTCCGACCCTCTCCAGCGTTTCGTACCGTGGATTGACCAGAGGATTAATCACGGCCTTGGACTCTCCGCCGGCCCGCGCCGGACTTGGCGGAGCGCCGGGAATCCGCATTCCCGACCGCCGTCGCGCCGACCTGGGAGGCGGGCTCCGATAGCCCGGCCTGCGAAGAGGGCGACCCCGGCTGTGCGGCCGGAACGGCGGGACGGGTTGCGCGTACGGCCCGCAGGGCCGCGACGACCAGCGTTATCACCAGCAGAATCAGATAGCATCGCAATAGAATGCCGTCGTCCCAGGCGGCGACCTGTTCCCGCTTCAGCACACCCGCCGCCAGCAGCCAGGTGACGATGATCCAGCGCCCTCCGAACAGCAGGATCCACAGTAAAGCCAGGATCCGGTTGACTGGCGGCGGCAGGACATCCGAGTCAGTGTTGGCGGGCTGTTGCATATCGGTTTAAGCGGCCTTCTGGCGGGCGAGCGCGGCACAGACGGCCTGGGACGGAACGTCCCCGGTCACCACGACCTCGCCGACCCGCCGTGCCAGGACAAAACGCAGCCGGCCGGCCAGGACTTTCTTGTCGCGCTGCGCGGCCTCCAGGATCGCCTCCTGGGATACGTCCGCCGGGAAGGCGACCGGAAGCTTCGCTGCGCGCAGCGCCGTCGCGATCGCTTCCGTCACCGAGGGCGGCGTGAGACCGATCTCCTCCCCGATCAGGGCGGCCGAGACCATGCCGATCGCGACCGCCTCCCCATGCTTGTAACGCCGATAGGCGGTCACGGCCTCTAGCGCGTGACCGATGGTATGGCCGAAATTCAGAATAGCGCGCAGCCCTTGCTCCGTCTCATCCTGTGCGACGATTTCCGCTTTGATCTGGCAGGAGCGGGCGATGATCCGCGTCAGGGCGGCCTCCTGGCGGCCTCTCAAGGCGGGTAAATCCGACACGATTTCGTCGAAAAAGACCCTATCGTAAATTATACCATACTTGATCACCTCGGCCAGGCCGGCCCGCATCTCCCGCGCGGGCAGGCTCCGCAGCGTATACGGATCTATGAGCACCGCTGCCGGCTGATGAAAAGCGCCCACCAGGTTCTTTCCCTCCGGCAGGTCCACGCCGGTCTTGCCGCCGATGCTGGCATCCACCTGCGCCAGCAGGGTCGTGGGGACCTGAACGAAGCGCACGCCGCGCAGGTAGGTGGCGGCGGCGAAGCCGGCCAGATCGCCCAGCACGCCCCCGCCGACCGCTACGACCAATCCCCTCCGATCCAGGCCGGCCGCGAGAAAGCGCGCATAGAGCCGGGCGACCGCGCGCAGGTTCTTCGTGCGCTCGCCCGGCGGAACGGTCACCACGGTCGCCGTGATACCACGCGCCCGCAAGCCTCCCTCAAGCGGCTGCGCATAAGCCGCGCGCAGCCCAGGATGCGTGACCACGCAGGCGCGCGAGTCTGGCGCGAGGGCGGCGATGAGATCGGCGGCCTGGCCGGAGGCGATCATGCCGGAGGCGATAGAGATAGAATAGCTCCGGTCGCCGAGCGCGACCGGCACCGATAAAAGCGTCAAAGACTTCCTCTACTCTGTTCCCCCTCTCCTTCTCAAAGAGAGGGGTGCCGAACCGTTCCGAAGGTTCAAGCACCGATGGCGATTGAGGGGGTGAGGTCTATTTACCCTTCCGATACCATTCCAGAACGTCCTGTGCCACGGCCTCCGGCGTCCGGCACGAAGTATCGATATAGTGGTGGGCGGCCTGCCGATAGGCGGCTTCGCGCTCGGCCAGCAGCGCCTCGATTCGGGACCTGGGATCCGGAGCGTTCGCCAGCAGAGGGCGCGTGGAGGCATCGCATACGCGGGACAGGATACACTCCGGCGTCGCCGTGAGCAAGACGATCCGGCCGTTGGCGCGCAGAACGGCCACGTTCTCGGCATTCAGGACGGCTCCGCCGCCCGTTGCGATCACCACGTCGGGCCGTCCCGATAGCTCCGCCAAGACCTGCCGCTCCAGGGAGCGAAAGGCCGCTTCTCCCTGGCTGGCGAACAACTGCGCTACCGAGCAGCCGGCGCGCGCCTCGACGACGGCGTCGCTGTCGACATAATCATAACCCAGGCGGTCCGCGCATATCTTTCCTACGGTGGACTTGCCTGTGCCCATAAAACCGATGAGAACAAGATTTCTCATAAGCAAGTAAGGCTGAAAGCAAAGCGTTCAGCTTCCCATAGCCTGCCTTCTCGCCAGCAACGGCGTGAAAGGGAAAGCTATAGGCGGCTGAACGCCCGCATGTTCTTGCCTGACAAAAGACGCTGCCCTGTGCCGGAAGCGTCCGGGGACGATTAGGGAATAACCCCGCCGCCAGTCTCACCGGGTCCGGCGCCGCCGGGCGCCAGTCCGCCAGGGCCGACACCGCCGGAGGGCGCCGCCAGAGACGGACGCTCCGGAATGATGGTCGGCGTCACAAAGACCAGCAGCTCGGAGTCGTTCGTGCTGATATTGTGGGAGCGGAAGAACTGACCGATCAGCGGCAGATCGCCCAGCAGCGGCACTTTGGCCGTGGAGACCACGTCGTTCTTACGGACCGACCCGGCGATGACGATGGTATCGCCATTGCGGATGATTCTCTGGATCGGAGCCGTCTGCACGATCGTGATCGGGAAGCTGGCGCCGTTGGGGCCGGTTATCGTCCCGCCAAGATCGGAGTTCAACGCCACACCGAACACGGTGATCGAATCATCGCCGTTGATCCGCGGCAGGATGGCGATACCCGTCGTTACCGGGATCGGGAAGATCTGAGATGCCAGGATCACGGTACCCGTTCCGGCCACGACAGGTGTAGAGACGAACGCCGCCTCGTTGATGGTGGTGTTAAAGGTCACCGGCACGTTGTTGAGGGTCGTCGCCATCGCCGAGTCGACCAGTTTGCCGTGGCCGGTCGTGAGAACCCAGGACAACTGCGTCTGCAGGTTGCCGGCTGCATACTGAATGAAGGCTGTCGCCGTTGTGGGGGTCAGGCCACCCAGACTGGTCCCACCGACCAGATTGACTTTCTGGAACGACCAGTTGATGCCGATCGCGTTGACATCGTTTTGCGAGACGGCGACGAATTCGGCCCGGACCATGATCTGTCGGGGCTTAACGTCGAAGAGCCGGATCAGGGCGCGCAGTTGCTGGAGCACTGCCGGATCGGTATAGCGGATGATGATGGAGTTATCGGCATCGTAGGCGAAGATATCCTGCGTGGTCATTCCCGGAGGAAGCAGGCCAGAAGCCGAACCCTGGCCGCCACCCTGGCCGCCCAAACCACCACCACCCTGGCCGCCGAAACCGCCCTGACCGCCGCCGAAGCCACCCTGGCCGCCACCGAAGCCGCCTCTGCCGCCAATGCCCATGCCCTGGCCGCCGCGACCGAATTCCTGATCGTCGCCGCCACCCCGGTTGGCGCCCTGGTCAGGGCTGTTGCTCGGGGTGATCTGCAGGGGAGCGCTCCCATTCGTGTTTGTACCGCTCTGGCTGCCTCCCACAGACGGCACGGACGTACCGTTCGGCACCGGTTCCGTAGGCACCGAGGGCGCCGCTACCGGGCCGCCTCCGGTCCAGGGCGCGATCTGGTAGTTCGACTGTATCGGCTGTTGCAATCTACCCGAGCTATTGAGCAGCGTGTTCATCGCCCGGACCGTCATCTGGTCTTCCAGATCGGCAATCGGACCGCCATCGAGGCCCAAGTAACGCAGCATGGTGTGGGGCGCTACGTACATGAGCTTGATCTTTTCCCAGCGCACCGGCGCTGAGGGCAGATCGGCCCCGCGAGAGGTCACCGGCACTGGGGCAGGCTGAGGCTTGGGCGCGCTGCCTTTCGGCCCAATATAGTAGATCCCATCCTCTTCCCAAAGGTCGGCGCCTGCAGATTGCGCGATCAGGTGCAACACCTCACTGACCGGTTTGTCCTTGACCGAGAGGGTGACAGTGCCATAGGGAGAGTCCGGATGGAGAAAGACGATATTGATGCCGCTGTGCTGCTCGATCAGCTTGATCGCGATCGGGAGCGGCGTGTCGGCCATCTCCATGTCCACCCGTGAGTTCAGGTGCGCGTGTGATTCCTGGCCTGTCTGCCCGCCCACGGCGCGCGCAAGCGGCGCGCCGCCGGCCAGCAGCGTTGCGCCCAGCGCCGAAGCGGCAAAAATGGCCGGGACGCGTCTGATCTTGCGTTGCAAGCCCATACCCTTATGTCCCCCCTAGTGCGCAGCGCGCTCAGGCGCAACCGCACGGATGCTTCTAAAGCTGTGGTTTGTACTGCCTGAAGAGGATACACGCCTGCCCTTCAGAGATCGCCTGGTAAAGTCGAGGAGGCTAGCAAAGAGAAGGAAAGCGTGTCCACGGGAAACGCTGGAAGGTCGAACAAGATATTGCAAACGTCGGGCGTGAGGTGGGCGCAGAGAAGCGCCCACCCGGCCATTCACTGGGGTGTGGAGCGGAGTCTAGCGCATGCCGCCCATGCCGCCGCCGCCCATACCACCACCACCGCCGCCGAAGCCGCCCATGCCGCCGCCTCCGAAGCCGCCCATGCCACCGCCCATACCGCCGCCCATGCCGCCGAAGCCGCCGCCGCCGCCGAAGCCGCCGCTGGCGCCGGGCGTCTGGGTGATGGACGGAATGAGCTTGCCGCCCAGAATCTCCACGATCGCCACGGCATTATAGGTCAGCGAGCTGCTCGGGATCTTGATGATGTGCTGCTGCTGCTCTGTGGTGGTCGTCTCGGTGGACTCAGGAGTAGGCGCCTGCTCGAGCTCTTTCTTCGGCACGATGCTATAGACGCCGTTGTTCTCCTCGACTGTCAGCGGCAGGCCGGAGTTCTTCAGCAGGATATCCAGCGCCGCATTGAAGGGGATGTCGTGCAGATGCGCGGTGACGACATTCTGCTTTAGCGAAGGATCCAGGGTGTAGTTCTGAATCTTGGCCTCACGGAACAGAAGCTCCAGCGCGGTATAGAGGTTCATGCTCTCCGCATCCAGGCTGATTTTCCGGGTATTCTCTGTTCCTGTGTTGGTCGATTGGCCGCCATTATCCTGGGCGCGCGCCATACTGGGAACGGCTAGGAAACCCATAGCCACCAGCGAGAACGCCGCCAGGCCGATGCCGGTATAACGTGTTTTCATTTGTCTTCCTCCTCCGAAAGGGCTGCGCAGCCCGAGAACGGGCAGCGCGCCGGTCCCGAATGCCGGTTCGGCGCTCTGCCATAACGCTTCCGCAGGCTGCAGAACGAGTTTGCGAACAGTCTCCCCCGTCCGCGCCCTGCTCTCGCCGGGCCAGGCCTTTCCGCCCTGCCCCGACCGGTCAGCCCGAACCCTGGGTATCCAGGCCACACGCTTCTATGCCACGTTGGCTCGAATGGACCCCTCGGGTTCGCCGCAAGGGTTTCTCGCCAGTACCAGCCTGGCTAAAAGATTATACCCTGTCCGCACGGTTTCCTGTTATCCTTTATTTATATGACGGTGAATAACGGCCCAAAGGTCCGTTAATGACAGGAATCGTTTTTGCGGACCCTACTCGCTAGCCGCACCGCCGCCGCCGCCAGCGCCGCCGACGCCGGGCATACCACCGCCCATTCCGGGCCGGCCTAGCCCACCACCGAACTTACCTCCGCCACCGGCGCCGGGCTGCCCGAAGCCGGGCGCTCCACTAAAGCCGGCCGGCCTCACGATCACCGGCGCGGTGGTCGCATCGCTGAGCGGTACGGTCTGCGTGCGCAGGAGGTTGCCATCTCTACGCTGCAGCTTCACCGAATCCGAATTGATGGCCACGACCCGATAGCCGTCGCTGGTGATGCTGCCCGGCTTGACGATCTCCGTATCTCCGTTATTGTCCTCCAGCACGGCATAGACGCCGTCGCCGGTCAGAATGCCGGACACCCGCCGCGAAGGCACTTCGGTGATGATCGTATTGTTCGGCGGCGGAGCCACAATATCCGCACTGGCAATGCGCATCGGCGACACCAGGGCAAAGACCGGCGGCGGCAGCGGCTGGCGTCTCCACCCGATCAGGAACGGATCGGACCGGTGCCGAATAGGAACGATCCCGGTCTTGGCTGTCTGCACAGCGGGCTTGGCCGCCGCGGCGGCTTTGGGCGGGCTGCCGGCAAAGATACCCTGCTTAGCGCCCGGCGCCGACACGCCCGGACCGGCCGGCCTGGCTGAAGAAGGCGGCGCGCCAGCCTTCTTCTGTCCCTGCGGACCCTGCTTTTTGGCGCCAGGTCCCCCTGCCGTTTGGCCCTTGCCCACGGGAGGAGTGGGATTCTGCGCCACCTGCACCGGAGGCGAGGCGGGCGGGGTCGTCTCTTCGGTATTATTGCCCCGGCGCAGGAACAGGAACCCGGCTACAATGAGCACGATTCCCACCCCGAGCGCCGCGAGGATGATCTTCATTTGCTTGGTCATATTCGTATTCCTTCCGGCTCATCCCTGGAAGCGATGCGGACATCCTTGCCTACCTTTATGGTCCGACGTTGCCGCCTCCGCCTCCTCCGCCGCCCATCATGCCGCGCATATTTCCGAATTTTCCGCCCATGCCGGGAGGTCCGCCACCCATGCCGGGCATGCCAGGAGGCCCGCCCATGCCGCCGCCCATACCTCCTGCGCCGCCGGCAGCGCCGCCGATCCGAGCATCGGCCGCAACCGGAGGCTTGGGCGGAATGACGTAGAGAGCCAGATTATAGGTTATCTGCAGATTCGGACTCTGGCCGGAAAGCGCCACGCCGTCGATAACGGGCATGCCATGCCCTCTCATGCTGTTGATCCGGCGCAGGTGCGCCATGCCCGCATCGAAATTCTGTGCGCTCAGGCTTACCGGCCAGGTTTTTCCATCGCCCGGCAGAGTCAGATGGTCGACCGTGCTGACCGCATTGGGATCGGGCGGGAAGGCCGGCACCGGGAAGGTCACTCCCGGATCGAGCCGAACGCCATATTTGGACTGCTGCGCATACCAGTTGGTTACATACTGGCCGAAATAGGCCGGAATCTTGATCAGGCGCGTCTCATACGTGCTGAGGACGTCCGGTCCATTGAGCTTCAGGTCGGGCATATAGACGCTGGAGTTTCTCACCCACTCCTCTTGCGTCTTCACCCCTTGCGCCTGTGCCTGCTTCAGCGCCCTCTTCTTTTCGTCTACAGACTGCTGGGTCCCGCCCTGGCTCTGGATCTGGGCTGTATCCGTCTGGACGGCCTTGATATCTTCCTGTTTCGGCTTGATTATCAGAAAGAATAGGAACAGCGCAGCGACCACAGTGATGCCGATGCCGAGAAGATTGATATGCAGCAGGTTAAAACTCTTGAAAACATTTCCCATGATCGGACTCCTCTGTCAGCCGTCGTTTCTGCCTGCGCAAGTCGCGCAAATCCCCGACTGTGTGGTCACGTTCGTCTCTCTTGCCGGCTCACGCCGGAATGGAAAAGGCAGGCAGGAGGGCTTCATTCTTTCGCTCCCGCGCCCGAGCTCGGGGCGGCTCCGCCACCGCCGGCGCCAGGCATAGGAATGTTTTTGCCACCACCCATACCACCAGGCATGCCGGGAGGTCCACCGCCGCCGGGGAATCCGGGAGGTCCGCCACCCATGCCGGGCATGCCGGGAGGTCCGCCCATGCCACCGAAGCCGCCCATGCCCCCGCCGGCGCGGGCGCCGCCCGGCGGCCATGATGGCGCTCCCATGCCGCCTGCCAGCGACTTGGTCAACACGACGGAGCCCGCAAAGTTCAATCCCGGCCGTCCCTCGACTTCCGTCTGAGGCGCGCCTCCCGGAGAGTTATCCAGGTAGCCGTGCGCCGGCAGGGTAAACGTGACGTGACTGACGTATGCCGTATTGTTGCGCAGCTGCATCCACCACCGGACGATATCCATCTCCGAAGGCGCAAAGCCGGTGAAGTTCACGACCTTGTGCGATTGGTCCAGGGACATCTGCTCGAGCAGGACACGGTCGCTTGTCAGATCGCGCATCTGCTCATACAGGTCCGGCCAGGCGTCGTTATAGGTCTTTGCGTTGGCGATGAAGCCTTCCTTGGCCGTGATCTCGGCATTCTTTTTATTCAGGTCGTCGATCTGCGTCTGGGTACTGTTGGTCGTGTTCTGCAGGGCGGTGGCGTCGTCTTTGTCTTTCTGCGCTGCCGCCAACTGGCCGGCCAGACTGCTGGACCAGGTGACAAACAGAAAGACGACGATCCCTATGACAACCAGCCAGGCGACGGCCAATTGGACTTTCTTTTGCTTATCGAAGATATAGGGTGGAAGCAGGTTGATGCGTAGCATCGCGAACGTCTCTCCTCAGGTGCGCCGGGATCCGGCGCGAGCGGATGGCTTGGGAGTTATCGCTGGAACTATTTGCGCTTGCCGCCGGCAGAGCCGATCAGGTCGCGCATCCCCAGGCCAATGCTGACAGGAAACAGAGCAGCGATCTCATCCAACTGCCCCATCGATGTATTTTTGGTATTGACCGGAAGGTGCTGCAGCACCTGCGGCACGTGCGTGGGAACGCCCGTCTCCGTCTCCAGGAACTGGGCCAGATTGCGCAGGTTGGCGGTCCCGCCGACGAGCAGAATCTCATGGATCTGGGCGTCCGCGGAACGCTGGCGGTAGTAGTCCAGAGAGCGGCGCAGCTCCTGAGCTAGCTCGGTCAGCACCGGCGCCATGGCATTGAAGACCAGAATGCGCCGGGTCTCCAGGACGGAGTCGCCTCCGCTAACGGGTGCGGGCACCGGGGCCGGCGGATAGGCAGCGGGCGGCGCCGGAGTCGCCGTGAAATCGGGCGGGGTAAACCCGGCATCGGCGGCCTCGTCTTGTGGCGTCGTAGGCTGCCCGGCCAGGTCCACGGCGGGCGCCGCCGGAGTGGTCGGCGCAGCGAAAGCCCCTGCGTCCGTATCGCCAGGCGCCTGGGGCACCTCGCCGGGCGTGGAAAAATCGAAGGGCATGCGGCCGGAGGGCGTTCCGGAGGCCATGCGGCCGGAAGAAGACTCCGCCGGAGTCCCCGGCGCAGCCGGGGAGGCCGCAGAAGGCGTTCCCGAGGCGGGCTGGGACGCCGCAGGGTTACTGAAATCCATGAAGCCCGGCGCGCCGCCAAAGGCGGCGCCGGCATCTCCCGGACTCCAGGTCGGCGTCGCCGGGCCAAGTCCGGGCGTCTGGTTGAGGATCACCTCGCCGGATTGAACTTTGTAGTTTTCGGCGGTCGCCAGATCGACCTGCAGCGTATCGGCGATCGCGGTGGTCAGGTTGTTGCCGGCCATCGGCAGGGTCCGGAAGAAGGCCGGCAGGCGGTCCCGGTAGATGCCGATGTCGGTATTGCTGGCGCCGATGTTGACGATCGCCACGGTGTGGCCGGGCGGCTCGCCTGCCGGATTGTATTCCAGCAGGGTGCGTCCTGCCGCCAGAGGCTCCACGTCGATGGCGACCGGCTTGAGCCCGGCGGCGAACAGCATCTCGACATGCCGGTCGATCATATCCTGCTGGGCGACCGCCAGCAGCACTTCCATATTCTGCCCTTCCGCATAGCCTTCCGGCCGCTCGATGGGCTGATAGTCCATGATCACTTCGTTGACGGCAAAGGGGACATGGCGCTCCACTTCCCACTTCATGGTCTCCGCCAGCTCGGCCGGGTTCATCTGCGGCACCTCGATGACGCGCACGACGACCGCCGACTGGCCGGACACGGAGCTGACGACCTGCCGGGCGGAGATGCCCGAATCCTTCAAGAGCTTCTTGACCGCCTGTCCGAGCAGCGTCGAATCGATGATGACGCTGTTCTCGTAGGCTTCCGTCGGGGTCGGCGCCAACCCGATACCGGTGATCTCCACTCCGGCGCCAGTGCGCCGCAGCTCCGCCACCTTGATCAGGTTCGAGCCGATATCCAGACCGACAAAGGTTCCCCCTGCCATACTTCTTTTTCCTTTTTATGCAGGCTCTTCCGAGCCGGGATGGGCCTTGCTGATAGTTATTACGAGGATTACGGGCTGCCGCGTCACCTTGCGCGCAACAGGCGCATACCTCGCCATTGTATCAGCTTTACCGTTCTCTGTCAACCTCTCGCGGGTGTCCGGTGTCGGATTTCGGGTTTTGGGCGCCGGGACCGAAAGACCCGGTCTCCCCTTCTCAGCCATCCTTTTAGTCGGAGAAACGGTGTCCGGGGTTCATATCTCAAGCACGCTGTCGCATTCGGAGGTAAGCCCGACGGTCGAGAGAATCCAGCAAGAGGACTCTCCTAAAGAAAAAGACGCAGACAGATCGCTTCCACGTTCGGTCCCGCCGATCTCGTTTGCCCTCTTCGTCACTGGGAACCGGCTTCGCGTGGCACGGGAGTGTTCGGACCCTTGACGGCGTGCCAGAGAATATCGTTCAAAACCGCGTCCGGAACCCGGTCTGCCTGGCGAAAGTCGAGCCGCGCGCTATCCCTGGCGCGGTACGCCGTGGAGGTGTTGAACTCCCCGATGATCTCGCGGGCCGGCAGGATGGCATCATAGGGATCGGCATTGTCCGGCGCCGGCCCGAATAGAGCCAGCAGCGGCGCCGTCGCATCGTAGCGACACATCGGCGGCAGGCCGAGCAGCGCTTCCATCGTATGCAGCACGCTGTCGGTATTGTAGAAGCGATGGTCCACCGTGCCGCGCCGGACGTACGGGCTGATGACATAGCAGGTGGAGCGATGGGCGTCCACGTGATCGTGCCCGCTCTGCGCGTCGTCTTCCACGATGAAGATGGCCGTATCCTTCCAGTAGGGACTGCGACTGACCGCTTCCACGAGCTGGCCGACGGCGTAGTCGTTGTCGGCGACCATGCCGCGCGGCGATTGCAGGCCCGGTGCCGTGCCCTGCGTGTGGTCGCGCGGGAACCGGACCATCAGAAACCGGGGCAGATCGCCGTTTTTGACATAGGCATCGAACTCCCGCTTCCATTCGGAAAATCGGCTGGGTGCTGAGAACTTGCCAAAGGCGCGTCGCTGCCGTGGGGCCAGCACGTTGAGAATCTTCCAGGCGTCGCTGTCGGCGTAGCTCATGTTGAACTGCATGAAGCTGTCGTCGGTGTGGCCGACCAGCGCCCGCTCGTCCGGCTCATTGGCCGCAACGGTCACCTTGCCGTCCGGGCTTTTATAGTCTTCGAAGGTGACAAAGAACCCGTAATTGCGATAGGAGACGCCGTGATGGGCGCAGTCGTCCCAGAGATAGCCGCCGGGCGCGCGGGCCACGTCGGGCAAGCCGACCAGATCGACCGGCACGTCATTGGTCTCGCCTTCGAAATCGTAGCTGCGGCCCCGGCCGCTGTAGTTGAAGGGAACGTTGCGCTCGGTGTACGCGCTGCCCATGCCGGAGTTGCACCAGTTCCAGCCATCCGCCGACACTTCGGCGGCGCAGTAGAAGTTGTCGAGCAGGACGAACCGCTCGGCGAGCGCGTGCTGATTGGGCGTCACATTGCGCCCAAAGAGGACCAGGGAGGGATCGCCGTTACCCTCCGGCAGATCGCCCAGCACCTGGTCATAGGTGCGGTTTTCCTTGATAATGTAAATAACGTGCTTGATTCCCGTTTTTGGCAGCGCCTCAGGGCGTGTCGCGCTCGCGTTGCGTCCGACAAAGTTATTCGCAAGGACCTGCTGCGTAAGCTGCTTAAGATCCGCTTCGGAAGGAACCGGCTGGACAGACACTGTGCCCTCGATAATGCTCAGGATGTACTGGCCCCAGGCGCCGTCGGGGCCGGCCTTCTCCTTATTGGGATTGCGCGCTTGCGCGCCCTTCGCGTTCGCCACGAACAGGCGCCGGCCGTCCGGGCTGACGGCGACGGCGGTCGGATACCAGCCTGCCGGCAGGTAGCCCTGCAGGGCGTATCGTCCCCGGCTAAGGTCCACGACGGCCACCGCGTTCATATCTCCCAGGCTGACGTAGAGCCGCGACTCGTCCGGGCTGAGCGCCAGGCCGGTGGGCGTGGCGCCCGGCAGCCCGCGCGCTTCCGTGGGCCGCAGGGGAATGGTGCGCAGGAGGCGGTCCGCGCGTGTATCCACGACGGAGACGGTATCGCTGCCCGCGTTCGCCACGAAGAGGCGCTGCTGGGCGCCATCGAGACAGAGGGCCATGGGATGGTCGCCGGTGGAGAGATTGCGAAGCAGCCGATCGTTCGCGGGATCGCTCACATCCACCACCGAGACCACGCCGTCCCGCTCGCTGGAGACATAGAGCTTCTTATCGGCGTCCGGCCCCTTGGTGATGGCAGCGACCGCGTAAGGAAAGCCCGCCGTGCGGGCCTTGCCGATGACCCGATTTCCCCCGGTGTCGAGGATGCTCACCGACCCTTGCTGGTTCGTGGCGGCGCTCGTTTCGTTATTGACCGCATAGAGACGAGTACCGTTCGCGCTCAGAGCGAGGCCGGCAACGAAATTAGGCTCGGCCCCTTTGGGCAGCCCGGAGGGATCGTCGAGGACAGATCCCGTATCCGTCAACCGGCCGGAAGCGTCGAGGGTAAACACGGACACATGGTCCTCCGGCCCGCGCGAGACATAAAGCCGATAGCTGCCGCTCCCATCGATCACCGGACTGAAGGCCAACCCCACGTAGAGCGCCTGCGGGCTCTCCTTGTCGTCCGTACGGGGATCGTTGAAAGGGAGTTGAGAGACGAGGTGTCCGTCCTCGGTACTGAGCACGGAGAGGAGCTCGCGGTAGCCGGTATCGGTCACGGCCAGCCAGCGCCCGTCCGGGCTGAGCGCGATATTGGCGGGAAAGCTGCCGACGCCGGTCTGCTGCCCTGGCGGCGTCATGACCTTGCCGGTCGGGAGCGGAACCGTCTGACCCGTTGCTTCCTGTCGCCCGGCCCATGCGGCGATACCCACCGCTGTAGCGACCAGTGCCGCCGCGACCAACAGGGTCGCTTTCTTCCTGGAAATACCGAGCATGCGTCTCTCCTTGCCTGTTTAGTTTCAAGCAGAGGTACAAGCGAGCAGTTTAGTCCCCCCTCCTCTAGAATTCGGAAGGTTCGAGGAGGGAATGGGGAGCGCGTCGGCGATTGGAAGGAGGCGGGGACCTGACTCAGTGCCCAGGATTGGGCTTGGGGGCCGCAGGCGGCAGCACGCGCTGGGCGGGCGTGACCGGCTTCGGCGGCGCGGAGGGCGGGGTCTGCTCGGAAGCCGGCATGGAAGCGTAAATGGCAGGATAGCGCGCCAGAATCCATTCGCGAAGGCCCATACCGTGACCCGTTTTCCGGTAGAGATTAAAGAAGTGGTCCATCTCGCCCGTTCGCGACCAGCTAAAGTGGCCGTACCGCCAGGTCAGCTCGCGGGCTTCTGCCTCCTCCAGTGGAACATGGCGGTAGACATTCAGATAGATCGTGCCGGTCAGGCCGGAGCGGTCGGCGCCGCCCTGGCAGTGAAACAGGACCGGGTAGGAAGCGTGATCGAAGGTGTCCAGAAGCTCGCGCAGCGAGTCGGGCGGCGGCAGATGGATGGCACTCATCGGCACATCGACGTGGCGCACGCCCAGCTCCCCGCATTCCTGGATCTCAGACCGATACCAGCTATCGTGCATCGAGCCGCCGCGCAGGTTGATGACCGTGTGGATATGGTCGGATTGCAGGACCTCGTGCAGCAGACCATCCGTCAATTGAGCGCTGCGATAGACCTCCCCTGGAACGACCGTACGTACGTTGCCGCCAAGAAACCCGATATACCAGAGGAACGCCAGGATGCAGGCGAGCAGAACGATGACGACCGCCAGCACCCGCCGCCCGGCCCCTCGGCGGCGCGGCTGAGGAGGAGAAACGGGCGCTGCTTGCTCTACTTCTTGGGCTGCCACGCTCAATCGCATTTCCTTTTCGGGATCTCGCACCCTCTATTATACCGCCGGGGGCCGGGGCTTTGCTCCCAACCCTAAAACCATGAGCGGAAACTCGCTATATACCGCTGTGCCAGTCGGCCAATAGCGCGGCTTCCCGCTCGGGTTTCAAACCCGCCTGCCAGGACCTATCGGCCGGGCGGGCAGCGTCCCACTCCAGCGTAGCGTGAATCGTGTCCTCCAGGGGGCGGAACGTGAGCCCATCGGAGATCGCCTTGCGGACGTTGATGGCGCTGAAACCGGCCGTATCCGCCTCTTCCGGGACCCAGAGCGGCAGTTCCATCCAGGGCTGAACGCCCTTCTCCAGCAGAAACTCCTGCGAGACCCACGTGAAGCGGGCGTTCTTCCCGCTGACGGCCTTGCACGCCTCCAGCAGCCGGCCCATCGCCAGCGGAGTGTCCGGTCCGGTCGCGTTGTAGACGCCGGTCTTGCCGTCCTCGATCATCCGCACGTTCCACTCGGCAAGGTCGCGAACGTCGATAAATTGTACCGGCTGTTCCGGCCGTCCGGGCGCCAGCACTTCGCCGCCCTGCGCGACCCGGTGCGGCCAGTAGGTGAAGCGGTCCGTGGGATCCCACGGACCGACGATCAGGCCTGGCCGAATCGTGAGCACGCGACCCGGCATCGCCTCCTCCGCCGCCTGCTCGCACAGCACCTTCAGCGGACCGTAGGTCTCCCCGTTCACCTCTTCCGTGCCGGCATCCTCCAGGGTCCCTAGCGGCCCGTTCTCATCCATTCCCAGCTGGCTGAAATCGCTAAAGACCGAAATGCTGGAGATAAACGTGTAGTGGTCCACCGTGTTGGCAAGCAGCCCGGCGGTATTCCGAACGACACGCGGCACGTAGCCGCAGGTATCGATCACGGCATCCCAGCGCCGGCCCTCCAGCGCTTCCAGATCGCCGCCCCGATCGCCACGCAGCTTCTCGACTTCCGGAAACAGGTCCGGATTGTGCTGCCCTCGGTTGAATAGCGTGATTGCATGCCCCCGCGCCAGCGCCGCCTCCACCAGGCTTCGCCCTAAAAACACCGTCCCCCCGATGATGAGTATTTTCATCTTCCTGCCCCTCCTTCATTGCTTAGCCGCCCGACTCTCATCCGCCATTATACCTGCCCCTTCCTTTAGCAAACAGCATAGGAGCTACGTAATAGACTAGGGCGCATTGTTAACGCCCGCGCCCTCTGTTATAATAAGGAACGTCATGGACGCGCATTCTCTTCACGTACTCGAATATCGGAAAGTCTTAGACCGCCTGGTGGCCCACACTTCCAACGGCATCGGGCGCGACTTCGCGGCGCAACTGGAGCCGCTGCCCTATCCGGAAACGGTCGTGCGACGGCTGCAGGAGACCCGCGAGGCGCGCCTGCTGCGCGACCAGGACAGCGGCATGCCGCTCGGCGGCATCCACGACATCCGGGAGACGGTGGAACGCGCCCGCATCGAGACGCGCATCACCCCGCACGAGCTGCTGGACGTCATGCATACGGCCGGCGCGGCGCGGCGCCTGCGGATGTACCTGCTCAACCGCCAGGAAAAAGTCCCGCTGCTGGCGGAGATGGCGACCAACCTGCCGATCCTGCAGTTGGTGGAGCAACGCATCGAGGAGAGCATCAGCGAGGGCGCGGAGGTGCGCGATTCGGCGTCGCCGGAACTGGCGCGCGTGCGCGGCCAGATCAAGGTCGTGCATGGCCGCCTGAACGATCGCCTGCAGAGCCTGCTTTCCAGCGACAAGGTCCGGCCTTACATCCAGGAGTTCGTCGTCACGCTGCGCGAGGGCCGCTACTGCATCCCCGTGAAGGCGGAATACGCGCGGGCGTTCGGCGGCATCGTCCACGATTCGAGCCAGTCCGGCGCGACGGTGTTCATCGAGCCGGGGCAGACCGTGGAATTGGGCAACGAGCTCAAGCAGTTGGTCCTCAAGGAAGAGCAGGAGGTCGAGCGTATCCTGTACGAGCTGTCGGCGCTCGTCGGCGGCTACTACGACGAGCTGCAGCGGCTCGTCTCCATCCTCGGCCACCTGGACGTGATCCACGCCAAGGCGATCCTGGCCGAAGAGATGGACGCAGCCGAGCCGGCGCTGAACCGGCAGGGGATCGTCAAGCTCTATAACGCGCGCCATCCGCTGCTGCCGGGCAAGGTCGTGCCCATCGACGTAGAGCTGGGCGAGCGGTTCACCACGCTGCTCATTACCGGACCGAATACCGGCGGCAAGACAGTCACGCTCAAGACTCTCGGCCTGCTGACTCTGATGACTCTGGCCGGACTGCAGATTCCCGCCTCACCGGACAGCCAGGTCACGCTATTCGATCAGGTTTTCGCCGACATCGGCGACGAGCAGGACATCCAGCAGAGCCTTTCGACCTTCAGCGCGCACCTGAAGAACATCGTCCGCATTTTGGAGACGATCACCGGCAACTCGCTGGTGCTGCTGGACGAGGTCGGCGCGGGAACGGACCCGGCGGAGGGCGCGGCGCTGGCCAAAGCGCTGCTCGACACCTTAATGGCTCACAACGCTCGTGTCGTGGCGACCACGCACTACGGCGAGCTGAAGGAGTACGCCTACACCCGGCCCGGCGTCGAGAACGCCTCCGTGGAGTTCAATCGCGAGACCCTTTCGCCGACCTACCATATCCTGCTGGGCGTGCCTGGCTCCTCGAACGCCTTCTACATCGCCTCGCGGCTGGGGCTGCCCGCCGAGATCGTGGAGGACGCTCGCGCCTTCCTGTCGCATCGGGAAGTGGAGACCGGCGAGCTGCTGCAGCAGATCGAGGCGAGCCGCCGCGCCGCCACGGAAGCGGAGCAGGAGGCGCAGCAGGCCCGCGACGCCGCCGTGAAAGCCCGCGACGAGTACGAGCGGCGGGTGCGGGAGATCGCAGAGGCGCAGCGCACGGTCCGCCAGCAGGCGCAGGAGGAGGCGCGGGCGATTCTACGCCGGGCCAGCGACAAGGCGGAGAACATCCTCGAAGAGCTGCAGAAGATGCGCAGGGGGCAGCGCAAAGGTCCCTCCGCGCGCCAGAAGCTCAACGCCCTCCGGACGGAGACCTATGAGTCTTTAGGAGAGCGCGAGGAGGCTGTGGCGGAAACCCTGCCGCCGCTGGAGCCGGGCCACGTCTTCAAGGTGGGCGATGTCGTGCGCGTCACCTCGCTCAACCTGGATGGGCATCTGCTGGAAGAGCCGCGCGATGGCGTCGTGCCGGTGCAGATCGGGGCGATGCGGGTCACGCTGCCGCTCGATCAACTTCGCCCGCTGCCCAAGTCTGCGGCGCGAGAGGCCGAAAGGCGCACGGCCGCGCCCAGCGGGGCCGGCGATATTGCGATGCGCAAATCCATGCAGATCGCGCCGGAGCTGATGCTGCGCGCCATGCGCGTGGAAGAGGCGCAGCCGATCTTAGACAAGTACGTGGACGACGCCTATGCCGCCGGAATCCATCAGGCGCGCATCATTCATGGTATCGGGACCGGCGCATTGCGCCGGGTCGTCTGGGACTATCTGCGCGGCCATCCCGCCGTCGCCTCGTTCCGTCTGGGCGAGGAGGGCGAAGGCGGCGAAGGCGCCACTGTCGTCACCTTCAAAAGCTAATGCCACATCCAAAAGCCAACTCCTTGCGCGGGCTGCTGACCGCGATCCTCACTCCCTTCGACCGGCAGGGCGACCTGGCGCTGCAGCACATGCCCGCTTTGCTGGACTTCCAGCGGCGGGCGGGCATCGATGGCGTGGTCGTCTGCGGCACGAACGGCGAGGGCACGTCCCTGTCGGTCGAGGAGCGCATGCGGACGCTGGAGGTAGTGCTGGCCTCGCGTGAGCGGATGCTGGTGGCTGCCGGGACGGGCGCTGCCAGCGTGACGGATACCCTCACGCTTACGCGCCATGCCGCCGAGGCCGGCGCCGACGCGGCGCTGGTGCTGCCGCCCTTCTACTTCAAAGCGCCCACCACCGAAGGGCTGGCCGCCTGGTTTTTGCGCGTCCTCGATGCCGCCGACCTGCCGATCCTGCTCTACAACATTCCGCAGCAGTCGGCGGTCGCCATTTCCGACGATCTGCTCGACCGGCTCCTGGACCATCCCAACCTGGCGGGCCTCAAGGACAGCGCCGGCGAGTGGGCGCGTACGGAAGAATTTATCACGCGCTATCCCCAACTGCGCGTCTTTTCCGGCGGCGACCGGCTGGCCTCCCGAAGCTATGCCGGCGGCGGCGCGGGCGCCATTTCCGGCGGCGCCAACGCCTTTCCGGAAATCGTCGCGGCGGTGCGTGACGCCTATCAGGCCGATGCTGGCGGCCCGCGCACGCAGGAAGCGCAGGTGCGCCTGAGCGCGCTGGTCGATATCGTCGTGCGCTATCCCCTGATCGCCGTCAGCAAAAGCATCCTGGCGCAGCGCGGTTTACCCCGGCTGAGCGTGCGCCCGCCCCTTGTGGACCTGACTCCCGCTCAGGAAGACGCGCTGCTCGCTGAGCTGCGCGCCGCCGGTTTCCTGGACCGCTAGTCCTGCTCTCCCGAAACTTTTGCCCGCCATGCGCGTATATGGGCACGAAGGGTTTTTTCTCACCATACCTGGCAGGAGTGCGGACACAAGGAGGCTGCTCATGGATCCCCGCTACGATCAGGAAGGCGTGGAGCCCGAGGTCGATCTCTTCGAGAGCGATGACGCGTTCCTGCTGCGTGCCGCGCTGCCCGGCGTCCAGCCCCAGGATATTCACCTCGAAGCCACCGGGCGCCGTATCTTCCTGTCGGCGGAAAGCAGCGCCCTCTCCGCTGCCTCGCAAGACCAGCCGCCTCCCATCCGGCACCGCAAGGGCCACTTTTCCCGTGGGGCCCGATTCCAGTTCACGACGATCCTGCCCTTCGAGATAAATCCCGATGCCGCGCAGGCGCGCTATAAGAACGGTATGCTTACTCTGCGCCTGCCCAAGCGGCAGGCGGAGGAACACCGGCGCGTGCCGATCCCGATCCAAGCCGGGGAGATGGAAGCGCAGTCGGCGCCTTCCGGCGCGCCCGCAACACCTTCTCCAGCTCCTGCGAACACCTCCTCCGCTCCGCCGCCTCCGGAAGAACGGTCGCACGAGGGCCGGCCGGCCGCCAAGATGGGGATGGCCTACACTCCGACCGGCAGTGAAGACCACACGACCAAAGCGCAGTCGCTCACGCAGCAGCAGGCACAGCCGAGCCGCACGCCACAGACCAATGGCGTTACCAGCGCCGTGACCACCGGTCAGACCAACCCGCTCGAGCCCCCGCCGCCTCAACCCGCCAACCCGAAAACGTAATCCGTTTACACACGGAGTCCTTATATGTTATAATGCCGCCAGGAAAGAGCTAGCGACGGGCGCAGGGTCAGGAATGCCCACGAAGCGCCGGCCTTGGGGAGTTCGTGGATGAGTTTGATCATTGATGACGTTATCGCGCGCGAGATTCTGGATTCGCGCGGCAATCCGACCGTCGAGGTCGATGTCTATCTGGAAGACGGCACGTTCCAGCGCGCCTCCGTTCCCTCCGGCGCCTCCACCGGCGCCCACGAAGCCGTAGAATTGCGCGATGGCGACCGCAGCCGCTACGGCGGGAAAGGCGTCCTGACCGCCGTCGAGAATATCAACGATAAGATCGGCCCCGAAATCATCGACATGGATGCGACCCGCCAGCGCGCCGTCGACGCGCGCATGATCGAGCTGGATCGCTCCCCCAATAAGAGTAATCTGGGCGCCAACGCCATTCTGGGCGTCTCGCTGGCGGTCGCCCGAACCGCCTCGCATGGTCTGAACCTGCCGCTCTATCAGTACATCGGCGGCGTCAACGCCTGCACGCTGCCGGTGCCGATGATGAACATTCTCAACGGCGGCAAGCACGCCGACAGCAACGTGGACCTGCAGGAGTTCATGCTGATGCCGGTCGGCGCGCCGAATTTCCGAGAAGCGCTGCGCTGGGGTTCGGAAATCTTCCATGCCCTGCGCAAGGTGCTCAAGGGCCGCGATCTCTCCACCGGCTACGGCGATGAGGGCGGCTTTGCTCCGAATCTGAGCAGCAACGAGGAGGCTCTGGAGGTCCTCATCGAAGCCATCGGCCAGGCGGGCTACAAGGCCGGCGGGGACATCTATATCGCCCTGGATCCCGCCGCCACCGAGTTCTACAAGGACGGCAAGTACCATCTGCAGGGAGAAGGCAAAACGCTTACCAGCGCCGAGATGGTGGATATGTACGCCCGATGGGTGGATAAATATCCCATCCTCTCCATTGAGGACGGGCTGGCCGAGGACGATTGGGAAGGCTGGAAGCTGCTCACGGAACGGCTGGGCGGGCACGTTCAGATCGTCGGCGACGACCTGTTCGTCACCAATACCACTCGCCTGGAGCGCGGCATCGCCAACGGCGTGGCGAACTCGATTCTCATCAAGGTCAACCAGATCGGCACGCTGACCGAGACGCTGGACGCCATCGAGATGGCCAAGCGCGCGGGCTACACCGCCGTCGTCTCCCACCGCTCCGGCGAGACCGAGGATTCCACGATCGCCGATATCGTCGTCGCCACGAACGCGGGCCAGATCAAGACCGGCGCGCCCAACCGCACCGACCGTGTCGCCAAGTACAACCAGTTGCTGCGCATCGAGGAGGAACTGGAAGAGACGGCGCAATACGCCGGCCGCAAAGCGTTCTACAATCTGCGCAGCGCCGTCAACAGCAAATAGATTTATGGCGGATCTGACACGCGAATACGGCTGGTACCGCACAGGCTGCGAGCGCCTGGGACAGATGCCGTTGGCGGAAGCGGAATTTGCAGCGCGCTGGCAGGAGCTCGAGGATCACGCGGAGCGGCTGAAGGCGGCGGAGGCCGAAGGGTCTGTGGCGGAGATGGATGCCGCCACACGCGCGGAGATGCAGCGCCGGATCCAGGACGACCCTTTCGTGAAGGCGGTTCTGGTTGGGATGGCGGAGGAACAGTCCGCAGGGTAGCGACCTATGAAACACAAGGCGACTCGGGAGTATCAGTGGTACCTGTTGGGCTGCCGGGATGCCGGCGAGGCGGAGCCGCTGCCGGCAGAGGACTTCTGGCCGCTCTATCGGGGCTATCGCCTGTTTCGCCCACTCGTCGGTCTGGTGGGAAATATCGGCCTTCGGAAAGAGCCGTCGTTGAGAAGTCCCTGGCTGTTTCGCCTGGTCTACGGGGTGCTGCGCCTCCTGATCGTGATGAATGAGCTGGGCCGCCGGGTGAAAGCCGGGCGGAAACTCGATAGTGATGGCGGCGGCGCGCCGGTACCGGCCAAATCCCGGCCGCGCCCGCCGGTGCTGGTGGGAGCAGGCGCGAAGCTGCTTCCGCCATTAGATCCCGAGCCGGATGTACGTGATCCCTGATTTTGGCTGCAACGTTCCGGAAATGAGGTGTCTGCCATAGCTTCCAAATCCTCTTCCAAAATCAGAGTCCGGCGCCGTAAGCGTACGCGCCTGGGCATTATCATGTCTTACATCCTCACCTGCCTGATCTGCGGCTGGCTCGGCGTGCGGATGGCCTATCCGTTCGTCTTGGCCGAGCGCTGGCGCGTTCCCAACGACGCTTTGGAGCGCGAGGTGCTGCAACTGCGTCTGCAGAACCAGCGCGCGGAGCGGGAGGTCAAAGAGCAGGATACCGACGCGGGCGTCATGCGCGCCGCACGCCGTCTCGGCTGGGTGGCCCATAACGAGCAGCATCTGCGCATCCCCGGTCGGTGAATCTATCACCTTTACCGAGTCGATAGAGCTCATTCCGCCGCAAGGCGACGGATTAAAATCCTTCGCTGTATGGGCGCTTTCGCGCCGGGCGTGCTTCGCACACTGACCAAGAGCTTAATCCTTCGCATAATCGCTCTTTGGAACGTGTCCGAAGGACACCCAGCCGAAGGCTTAAAAGCGAAGGAATTTATTCCATCGCCCATGCTAGACCACGAAGGCGTTGCCTCGCTGGGTCTTCTCCCTAAACGCGCTTTCCCAGCGCAATTTCTAACTCGATTCGCTTGCCTGCCATAAACTGGTTGTGCTATAATAGAAATCCCCCTACCCCTCCCCTGGTTGCACAACCAGAGGCTACCCATCACTTTTATGAACAGAGGCGACGGCAAGGATGCCTCACTGGCGTTCAGAAAGGAAAACCCATGCGGTCTCCAAGAGCGGCTTTAGCAACCCTGATAGCTCTTCTTTATAGTCTCTTCCTGGCAATGGCGCTTACCGGCTGTGGCGGCGGAGGTGGAGGCGGTCATCATACGCCCCCGTATGCCAGTGCCCTAGTCGATATCTTCTGGGCACAGCGCAGCCGTGGCGATACCGTCCAGGGGCCTTCCGCAGCCCTTTCGGCCGTCATTACCATCGTTGGATCTAATTTAGACGGCAGTAACGTTAACTTCCTCGCCCCGCGTCCTTCTGGAGCGCAAAGTCAGACCTATCCTTATCGTTCTCCACAGACACGAACGGGCACATGGCCGCTAACCGTCACCTTCTATGCAAACGGCGACGGGACCGGACCAGTCGTCGGCGTTGCTAAATCGCAAATTAACATACCAGGCGATGGTACCACCACCACAACCATCAGCACTTCCGGCACGATCCAGTCGCTCGTAATCGCGCCAAACCAAGTTATCCCCGCGCAACAAGACTCGGATATTACCTATACCGCGTATGACGCCAACGGAAATATCATCGCCATTGCCCCTAATACTCTTTCACCTGGCTCGGGGTTCTATACAGTGGTAAGCGGGAACAACACAGTGCTGAAAGTCGATACGAACGGACAGCTTTATGGAGTAAACCCTGGCACCGCGTCGGTCACCGTCTCTGTGAAAAATTCGACCACACAAACCATCACGAGTGCTGCTCAAACGGTGACGGTTGGGGCAAATGTTTCCGTGACACCTTTAGCGCCTGTTGTGGCGGCAGGCAAGAACCAGTCGTTTACGGCGAAGGTGACGGGATATAGCAATACGGCTGTCACCTGGGGCGTCCAGGAGACAGGGGGCGGCACTATTTCGGGCAGCGGCAACACGATCATCTATACCGCACCGAGTACGCCAGGAACTTACCACCTTATCGCGACGACGGTAGCCACTCCTCATGTTTCTGCCACAGCGACCATTACCGTCACTCAGGTTGTCATCTACATTGCGGATACGGGTAACGGTCGAATCGTAAACATGACCGACATCGGCGGGCACAACTTCTCAACGCTCAGTCAGCAGGGAACTCAAAACACGGAATTGGGAGCACCGACCTCCGTTGCCATCGGTCCTACTGACGGCGGCATCTATATCGGCGATCCGGGCGATCACAAGATCGTCCGTTCCGATGACATGGTCGGTAATAACTGGACAATCTATACCGGTAGTCAACTGCCCCTCAGCCCCCGCTCGGTCTGCGTCACGGCGAACGGACAGATCTATTTCGCCGACCAGAACAACAACCGCATCGGCCGCATCGACGACATTTCCGGCAAAAATCCGGTTTTCGCCGGCATTCAGGGCAGCGGCGTGGGAGAGTTCAACCATCCGACCGGCATCTGGGTCACCCCGGACGGCCATATCTTTGTGGCCGACCAGGGCAACAACCGGATCGTCGAGATGAGCGACATGCAGGGCGATGGCTGGACCACCTTCGGAAGCACAGGCAATGGAGTAAATCAGTTAAATGGCCCTGCTTCCGTGATGGTCGGCTCGGACGGCAAAATCTACATTGCCGACCAGAACAACAGCCGCATCGTGCGCATCGACGACATGAACGGAACCAACTGGATAGCTCTGGGTACCAATGGATCTGCAAGAAAGCAGTTCAGTGCGCCCGCCGACGTCTTCTACGGACCCGATGGCAACATCTATGTGGCCGATGAGGACAATAACCGCATCGTTCAAATTACCGATATGAACGGAGACGGCTGGCAAATCTACCAATCGGGGAGCAGCTATTCCGGGCTTAAAATGCCCACCGGCATCTTCGTCCAGTAGCCTGATCTCACCCCCTTACCCCCCTCTCCTTACGAAGGAGAGGGGGATTTGCTTTTCCTCACCCCATCGAAGGCGAATCCCCAAGCCGCGATTCGGAGCGAGCCGCGCTTGCGCGAGTCTCGCGGAGAGCGGCGTTGACCCTCTCAGCTTGTCCGCGTGCCGGTAGGCAGGCCCACGTCCTCGCGGATGCTTGTGGGTTCGCCGCCCCGCTCGTGGCGGGCTGCCGCCGCGTCCTGCGCCGGTCGCGCGGCCGTAGGGGCGATCAGGGGCCAGACCTTGTTGGCCGTTTCGCGTTCCTGCTGCAGGATCTGCTGCGCCAGTTGGGCCGTCTGGGTATCGCCGATGGCATTGGCATAGGCCATCAAGCCCTGATACATAGCCATCTCGAAGCTCTCGATGCCGAACGCTTTCATCAAATCCTGGGTCGTCTTGTCGTCCGGATCGTGGGCGCCCTGGAACGCATCCCCGATCATTGCCATCATCTTGTTGAGAAATCCCTTGCCGCCCGACGGCTCCTCTCCCAGAGCGCGAATCCGCGCCTCTAATTGTTGCTCCTGCCGATGCGTCTCGTCTGCGTGCTGCTGGAACATCGCGCGGATGTTCGGATTGTTGACCTCATCCGCCATGGACTGGAGATTGTCTACCAGCGCCTTCTCCATCGCCCAGGCGTCGTCCAGATAGCGGATCATGCGGTCCTGTGAGTCTTCCATTCCGGGTAACTCCTTTCCCATCGCGGCTGCGCCTTCCGGCACAACATCGGAACCACCTCCGGCCCGATCGCCCCTGCAGGAGGACGTCCGGAACGGGCGATTCCATCGCTTCCGTGGGGAATACGGGGCCTAGAAAGGCTTGTTCCTAAAAACAGGGAAAAGCAGCCTCGCTTCGCTCGGCAGGGAAAAGATCGAAGATAGAAGGGAAAAGAAAGGAAGCGAAAGAGGGTTTTACTTTTCCCTTTTCCCTTCCATCTTTTCCCTTATCGGAGGGCCGTTTGAGGCGAATGTTCCGCGTAGATGAGATAGGGATAGCCGTCCAGCCGCGCCACGATCCGGCGCACCTTCTGCATATCCACTTTGTCCAGCAGACCGGCCTGTTTCAGTTTCCGGCGGACATACGCCAGCGAGGCTTTGCCCTGCTGGTAGATATCCGGGGAGACGCTCAGATAATAGTCGCCGCCCTTTTGCCCAATCTTGACCGGCTCGTAGAGGGAGTAGATGGGCATGCCGATGGAGACCTGATGGAACATTTTATGCGCTGCCTCCAGGTAGAGACGCACACAGGCATGGGAGGCGGCGTGCCCGACACTCTCGGTCTCATACGTGCTGTGAAAGCCGACCTGCGGCGCGCTCCAGCCCATCCAGCGATCGCCGATGGGATTGCCCGGTCCGGCGGATACCCAGCGAGTGGGCGTGTGCTCCCGCCGGACCATGATTTCAGGTGGAATCCAGATCGGATCGACCACCAGGCGCACGATTTTGTAGCGGCCGATCGGCGTCTCCCAGTGCCGCTTGCCCACCGCGCAGGGAAATCGGTCCAGCAAGCGGCCATGCCGGAAGACGTAGATGCCCCGCTCCGGTATGTTGAGGACGATGCCATCCGCGACTTTGGCGGGCAGAATGGTCATCAAGGGCAGCAGCAGCTTCTGTCCCGGCTGGGGACGCCTTCCGTCCAGCCCGTTCAGGTGCGCCAGCGTGACAGGATCGGTGTTACACCAGCGCGCGATCTGCAGCAGGATCTCCCCAGGATGCACGATATGGTAGCGCGACTGGCCGACCAGCGGCTCGATCGGATACTGGAAGCGATCCTGGAGGAGCGAGGCCTTCGGCGCCGGAATCCGGTCCAGGGCCGGCCGATAGGCAAAAAGCGTGAGAAACGCCAGGCTCAGCGCGGATACCGGCAGGAGCGTGTCCCAGAACGTTCTATTCGGACCATTTGCTTCGGTTGATACCCATACGCTTTCCGGATTCACCGTTCTTCTCTTCCGTCTTCCCGGCTCTGTGGCTGGACGGTCCGCAGCAGGTGTTCGGCCGGTATCTGCGGCGCTGGAGACGCATAGGCGGGCCGCAGCAAGTGATGCGGGGCGGTCGCTACGGCGGTCGCGCTGGAAGCCCGCAGCAAGGTCGCGCTCTCGCGGGCCAGCCGGGCGCGCTCCTCCAGGTAAGGTAGACACTCCTGTGCCCGCCGGCGGACAGAGGACGGCCCGAAAACGATCAGATAGTTCACATAAGGAATAGCCCGCTCGTCCCCGATCTGCTCCAGGGCTTGCAGCAGCGCGATGCGCAGGGAATCGCTGCCGGTTTCCAGCAAAGACAGCAGCGCCTGCATCGGCTCGGCGGTGATATAAGCGGCATCCCCGGCGCGAACGCGCGGCAGCAGCTTATGCAGCGCCTCTTCGGCCCCACGCCGCACCAGGGCGTCGCCATCCTCCAGGGCGATCGCCAGCACGCCGACGGCGCGCGGATCGCCCGCCTCGCCCAGCGTCCGGGCGGCATTGCGCCGCGCATCCACCGCGCGATCGGCCACCCACAGCGCGCCGAGGATCTTGACGAACATCCAGCCGAAACCGACGACCGGGACACGCAGCGCCAGCAGACCGATGATCGCTCCAATGAGAACGACGATTCCCAGGATGCGCCGGATCTGCTGCTGGCGGGCGGCGCGTATCTCGCGCATTAAGAGCGCCATGGTGTCTTCGACGCTGCGCTTCTTTAAGGCGACCTGATCGAGCGTCTTCAGCAGGCCCTGCGCTGCCGTGGCCGCCGAAGCGCGAAGCTGCGGATCGGCGTTCTGCAGCGCCACCAGAACCGGCAAGCCTCCTCTTGCCTGCGCCGCCGTCTCGTCGCATCGATAGGTCTCCAGATTCTGAGCCGCCGTCTGGTGCATCTCCATACCTATTATTTACGTGCCTTTCTCGATATTGCTCCCCGAATTACCTAACCCGCTTAAGGGGGTTAGGTGGATTTAGGTAAGAAGGACGCCAGGGGCAGATCGCCGAAATGGGAGGCATGGAGATACCTTTCTCGCCGGCTGCCGAGAATGCGGACTATCTGGCCGCCACCGTGACCACGCCGGAGGAGCGTGCCGCCGTCTTTGCGGTGCGTATGGTCGTTTTTGTGGAGGAGCAGGCCGTGCCGCCCGAAGAAGAGTTGGACGCACTCGATGTCACGGCCACCCACTTTCTGGCCCGTCTCAAATTGCCGCAGGCGGGCGATCCGCTCGGCATCGTCGGCGCCGCGCGGCTGGTGGATAAGGGAGGCAGCGTAGGTAAGATCGGGCGCGTGGCCGTGCTGCGCGAGCATCGGGGACGGGGAGTCGGCGTGCTGCTGATGCGCGTCGCGGAGGAGGCCGCTCGCGCACAGGGCATGACACGCGTCGTCCTCGACGCCCAATGCCAGGCCATCCCCTTTTACGAGCGGCTGGGCTACACGGCGGAGGGCGACGTCTTTCTGGATGCCGGCATCGAGCACCGGCTGATGTGGAAGGACCTGGCCGGCGCTGCTTGAGGCTTACGGCGTGTTCTCGTCGTGCGTGTGCTCGTGATCGTAGCTGTGGAAGTGGGGATGGGAGTGGATCAGATCGCCATGCCGGTGCAGATGCATGTGGAGCAGGTTCGCCGCTTCCAACAGCCGCAGATCGGCCAGGAGGACCGCGCTCGGTCCCTCGGCGACGATGCGGTGATCTTCGCTGAGGACCACGGCTCGATCCGCCAGGAGCGGAACGTGATGGAGGTCGTGCGTGGCCGTCACCAGCGTCTTTCCCGCTGCGTGCAGGCGCGCCAGCAGGTCCACCAGCCAGCCCTGTGAGCGCGGGTCCAGCCCGCCGGTCGGCTCGTCGAGCAGAAGCACGTCCGGGTTGATCGCCAGCACGCCGGCCAGGGCGACCTTCTTCTTCTCGCCTCCGGACAACTGAAACGGCGTCCGGTCGAGCAGGCTCGTGAGGCCGAACAGAGCGGCCACCTCCTGCACACGCTGCGCCACCTCGTCGCGCGGCAAGCCCATCTGCAGCGGCCCGAAGGCGATCTCGTCCCGTACGGTCGGGCAGAAGAGCTGTACATCGGCGTTCTGGAAAAGATAGCCCACCCGGCGTCGGAAGCGGCAGGCCGTCGTCTCATCGGCCAGCGTCTTCGCAGAAAGAGACTCTCCAAAGGCCGTCAGTGTCCCCGACTGCGGGAAGAGCAGCCCATCCAGCAGCTTGAGTAGCGTGCTTTTGCCACAGCCATTGGCGCCCAGAATAGCGATCTTCTCTCCCTGCCCGATCGTCAGCGAGATGTCCTCCAGGGCGTCTACCCCCTCGCCATAGCGGTAACAGACGTTATGGAGAGTGAATGCGTTGTTTGCCTCGGTTTGCACCCTTATCCCCTATCGCCACCGCCATGCGGCGAGGGCGACGAGCAGCGCGGTCAGCAGCCAGACCGAGTCCGCTCTGCGCCAGCGCCGCTCCGTAAGCGTCCCTATCTGTCCGTGAAAGCCACGCGAGAGCATGGCTGCGTGGACCTCCTCTGAAAGCGCCAGCGTTTTGCCGAACAGCGCGCCGATACTGACCCCCAAAAACTCCCGTCCCTGCGCGCGTGTCGCCCGCCCGACCGCGCGGCTGCGGCGCGCTACGAACATCTCCGCCGCCGCCTGCAGCAGCACCACCAGATACCGATACGTCATCGCCAGAACATGGAGAAACAGGCGTGGAAGCGGCAGAACCCGCAGGGCGCTCAGCAGATCGCTCCAGCCCGTCGTCATCGTCAGGAGAGCGGCAAACGAGACGGCCACGCCTACTCGCAGCATCAGGACGGTCGCGGCTTCCAGGCCAGGCGCGGTGATGGCCAGATAGGGCTGCCGGCTCAGGATCAGCAGCGGTCGGCCCGGTGTTACCCAACTAAGAGCGGAGGGCAGCGCCAAAGACCCGATAAAAAAGAGCACCGGAAGCCACACGCGCCGCGCCATCCTGCCGGGCGACAGGCGCGATGATAGGGCCAGCACGAGCGTCAGTGCGGTCAGAGCCAGCAGGGTGAGCGGGCGGGAGACGTAGGCGACGACGGCAATCAGTCCAAGAAAGGAGACGATCTTGGCCCGGGGGTCCAGTCGCTGCAGAAGGCCGGAGGAGCGCGCCCACGTCTCCCCGGCGAGGGCAGCAGCGCCTGCGGAGGCAAATTCCTCCAGAGAGCGCTCCAGAAAGCGCAGAGAAGGTCCACGCGCCCCGTCACCCCCATCCCTTGATCCCCTTCCCTCCATAACAGGGGAGGGGAGATTTGAGTTGAAATCTCCCCCTCTCCTTACGAAGGAGAGGGGATAGGCGCAGCCGCGGGGGGGTGAGGTTTTCTCCCCCTCCTCTTGGGAAGGAGAGGGGATAGACGCAGCCGCGGAGGGATGAGGCCTGAGAACCCGGACGCCGATCAGCAGCAGCCCGACAATGGTCCCGATTCCGAGAACCGCCGCGCCGAGATAGCCAGACGCGCCCCGCTCGCTGGCGTAGTCGCGAAGACCACGGATGCCCTTGTAGGCATGGGCTTCCGCCCGCGCCGCGCCTTTGGGAACGTACGTATGTCCCTCCACCGTGCGGATTTTCGCCGCCAGGCCCTGCGTGTCCCACTCGCCCCAGGCCTCCCCGCGGGCCAGCAGCCCCAGCGGCGACAGCGCGCAGAGAGCCAGCAGGCCGGCCCAGAGCATCTCCTGACGCCGCGCTGCAGTCCCGGGCGGCGCGGCGGTTCCGTACAGCATAATGCCGGCCGCCTGCATATACCGCACCGCGACTGCCGTCACCACCGCCTCGGCAGGCCCGGCGATGAGCAGGTGGGCGCCCAGCATGGCGGGCAGCGTCACCTTCAGGCCGAACGGAAAGTAGAGGGCGCGGCCGTCCGGCTCGTGAAAGAGAGCGGGCTGGATGCCGAGCAGCACGGCCACGACAGCCGCCGCCGCGTTGATCCCGATATAGGCCCCGATGGCGGCGCAGACGGCACGCGCGGGCGCGCCGGCGGATAGGCGCCGGGCGAGCAGCGCATAGACGCTGTAACCCACGAACGGCAGCACAAAGGCCATCGTGAAGCAGTTCGCGCCGTAGGTCAGCAGGCCGCCGTCACCGAAAAAAAGCGCCTGGATCGCCAGGGTGACCGACAGGCCGAGCACAGCGGCCCAGGGTCCCAGCAGTACCGCTAGCAGCGTCCCCGCTATTGGATGCGCGGTGGTCCCGCCGAGCGCGGGAATATTGAAGAGCATGACCGTAAAGCAGAACGCCGCGCCCAGCGCCAGCAGCGGCATCTGCCGGGTTCCCAGGTCCCGGCGCACGCGCCGTCCGGCCATCGCCCAGACGGGCAGCATGGCTGCGCCCGCAGCGATGGAGGTCGAGGGGCTGAGGACCGAGTCGGGAATGTGCATCGCAGCTTTCTATTCCGGCCCGGGCTGCCGGGACCGCAGGCGAAAAGGATCGTTTCCGATAACGATTATACTTTAATCCTGTCGGTCCCTGAGGAAAGCCGTCACAGAGTGACCGGGCCTGCGTTATGAGGAGTATACAGAATTCCAGAGGCGCGGTTGAGAAGCAGGGCGAGCGGGGAAACATTGCGGACACCCGCCGCGAAGAAGGAGGACCGCGCGAGCATCGGCGCCTGCCTCAAGGGAGCACAGACGCCAGAGTACGAAACCAGCAAGGAGATTTAAGATTATGAAACGCGCACATCGCATGACCACCCTGGCGCTCGCAACCACGCTCGGCGCGGGCACCCTGTTCGCTCCCATCGCCGCGCGGGCCAGCGAAGACGGCCATCGCAACACCGCCATCGGCCTCGGCGCGGTCGCGGCCGGCCTGCTGCTGACGCAGAAGAACAAGCTGCCGGGCCTGCTGGCCGCAGGCGGCGCCGCTTACGCCTATACGCAGTATCAAAGAGATGTCCACAGCCGCCATCAGCGCGAGGATCGGTACGGCTACAATTACGATAACAACCGCTATAACCGGGATCGCTACAACAATGGCGACGACGGCTACTACCAGGACAACAACGGTTACCAGTATCGCAATCAGGGGGATAACCAGGACTACGAGGACTATAACGATGCCCCGCGTCCGAGCCGCAGCTATCGGTATCACCGCGATAACTATGACTCGCGTTCGTATAACCACGGACGCCGCCACTGCCGGTAATCCATATCCGGTTTAACATCGTGTGTGGCAGCAAGAAGCCCCTGGGCCGGATGGCCGGGGGCTTTTTTATAGGTGAGGGGAATGTATTCCATTGAGCCGGCAACGCGATTCCGGTAGTGGTATAATGAGGCTGTATTCGCGGTTTTAAGCCGGTGTGATCCATTCGCAGCCATGAACAAAAACCACCTGTGGATGATCGTCATCGCGGTCGTCGTTGTGATTGCCGTGGCGATCGGAGTGTGGCGCTCTCGCGGAGCGCCACGTCCCCTGACCTTCGCAGAGATCGAGCAGCGCGCCCACGACAATCCCAAAGACGCGCAGGCGCAGCTCGACTGGGGAAACGCCCTGCTCCGCGCCCACCGTGACGATGAGGCCGCAGCCGCCTTGCAGACCGCGGCCGGCCTTGCCCCCAACGATCCTCGGCCCCTCAACGCCCTTGCGGACGTCGCTCTCGACCAGCGGCAGCCGATGGAGGCGCTCAAATATCTGCGCCAATCCCTTCAGATCAAGCCGGACGACGCGGCCATCTGGCGCAAGGCGGGCGTGATCCTCCAGCATTTCAATGTGGATGCCGCGCAGCAAGTTTACACTCGCGCCACGCAGCTCGACCCCAAGGATGCGATCTCCTGGCGGCAGCTCGGCATGATCGAGCGATTGAAAAAGCAGTATGCGCTCGGTTTCCAGCATATCCAACTCGCCGCTCAGTTAAATCCGAACGACCCCGTGACCCAGGATATGCTCGGCGATACCGCGACCTCTCAGGGGAAATACGATGTCGCCAAAGCCGCCTGGGACAAGCTGCTGGCGCTGCGCCCCGGAGATCCCGACGGGCTGCTTGGGTCCGCGCAGGTCATCATTCAAACCGATCCCTCCCCGGAGAATCTCGATCGTGCCGGGCGCCAGATCGAGCAGGCGATTTCGACGAAACCTACTCCCTATGCCTATCTCCTTCGGGGGCGATGGAACTTGCTGGAAAATCGCGATAAGCCGGCAATAGACGACTTGAAGAAAGCGCTGGCGATGGATCCCTCGCTGATTACCGCGCACAGCTTCCTGTCCAGCGTCTACGCGCGCATGGGCCAGTCGCAGTTGGCGCACAGCGAATCCCGGGCGTTCCAGGCCGGACTGGCCGCCCTAGGAAAATCCCAGGAGACGCCTAGAAAGTGACGACACAAGCCCTTCGCGCCCGCCTGCGCCTCCTGTCCATCGGCGGCGCGCTCTTATGTGCAGGGTGCCACCAGCCTTCGCCTGCAGTACCGTCCACTTCCGCCGCAGCAACCCAGCCCGCCCCCCTCTTCCGAGACATGGCCCACGCCGCCGGCCTTGATCTCTCCTGGGGACCGCGCGATCCTACGAAGCTCACCATCCTGGATATGGTGGGTTTTGGGTGCGCCTTTCTGGATTATGATGGAGACGGCAAGTTGGACATCCTCTTGGTGGCGAAAGATCATTTAGAGCTTTACCGCAATAAGGGAGACGCCACCTTCGAGAATGTCACCGACAAAGC
>Ga0070739_10000979_pt1 | contig 46381 bp, 42 predicted proteins | sample Coa_R1_7_FD_66445 | JGI IMG/M metagenome (GOLD analysis project Ga0070739, IMG submission 66445) | Surface soil microbial communities from Centralia Pennsylvania, which are recovering from an underground coalmine fire - Coalmine... | ecosystem: Environmental > Terrestrial > Soil > Unclassified ...
GCCGGCGTCGGCCAGGACGCGAGTGATGGCGGAGGTGAGGCTGGTCTTGCCGTGGTCGACATGGCCGATGGTGCCGATGTTGACATGGGGCTTGGTCCGCTCAAAACGCTGCTTTCCCATTATAGTTGATCCTCTCCTGGTTTGATCCGCGCCCATTCCTGTTGGGCGCTACGGGAAATGGCCTTTTCATAAGGGGCGACGAATGGCGCGTCAGAGATTGCGCCTCTCTGACGCGCCATCGTTCCCGAATTTTTAGAATGCACCCCTAACCGACCTCACCCCCTTCCGGCAGGCTAAACCCTGTCGCTCGGGGGCGCTTTGCGCCCACCGCCCACCTGCGTGGACGACGCTTTCTGCCCGCGTAGGCGGGCAGAGGGCCGTAGGTCACACAGCGGCAGGGTTTAGCCTGCCGGATGGGGGGTTAGGTACTACGCCTTGGCCAGTTGCTTGCCCTGTACTTTGGCCAGCAGCTCCTCGGCGACGTTGCGGGGAACCTCCTCGTAGTGCGAGGGCTCCATGCTAAACGACGCGCGGCCCTGCGTCATACCGCGCAGTTCGGTGGCGTAGCCGAACATTTCGGCCAGCGGCACCTGGGCGCGGATAGTCTGCGTGCCTCCCGGACCTGGCTCCATGCCTTCGACGCGGCCCCGGCGGCGGTTGATGTCGCCGATGACGTCGCCCATGAAGTTCTCCGGCGTCACCACCTCGACGGCCATGATCGGCTCTTTGAGATAGGCGCGCCCCTTGCGCATGGCTTCCCGCATCGTCTGGTTGGCGGCCACCTTGAAGGCGATTTCCGACGAGTCGACCTCATGGTACGAGCCGTCCACCACGGAGACGCGCACATCCACGACCGGATACCCAGCCACGACGCCGCTCTCCATCGCTTCCCTGACGCCCTTCTCAATGGCGGGAATGTACTCTTTCGGAATGGAGCCGCCGACGATCTTGTTGACGAACTCAAAGCCCTGTCCGCTCTCCAGCGGCTCGATCTCAAGCTCGCAGTCGCCGTACTGGCCGGAGCCGCCCGTCTGACGCTTGAACGGCACACGCGCGACCGCCTTCTGGTGGATGCTCTCGCGATAGGCCACCTGCGGCGCGCCGTAGTTCGCCTCGACGTTGTACTCGCGCTTCAGGATGTCAATCTTGATGTCTAGCTGAAGCTCGCCCATGCCGCTGAGGATGGTCTGCGCCGTCTCCGGGTCGGTATGGACGCGGAAGGTTGGGTCCTCGGTCGCCAGCTTTTGCAGCGCGGTCGCTAGCTTATCCTGGTCGGCCTTGGTCTTGGGCTCGATGGCGATGGAGATGACCGGCTCGGGGAACGTGATGCTCTCCAGCAGGATCGGATGCTTCTCATCGCAGAGCGTGTCGCCGGTCTGGGTGTCCTTGAGGCCGACAATAGCGGCGATGTCGCCGGCAAAGACCTGATCCACATCCTCACGGCTGTTGGCGTGCATACGCACGATGCGGCCCACGCGCTCCTTCCGGCCCTTGGTCGCGTTCAGCACGGTCTGCCCGGTGGACAGCGTGCCGGAGTAGACGCGGAAGAAGGTCAGCAGGCCGTACTTGTCCGTGGCGATCTTAAAGGCCAGCGCGCTGAACGGCTCGCTATCGGAGGGATGACGCACCTCCGGCTCGCCCTTGTTCGGGTTGACGCCGGGAATGGCCTCCACGTCGTTGGGCGCGGGCAGGTAGTCCACGACGGCATCCAGCAGCAGCTGCACGCCCTTGTTCTTATAGGCCGAGCCGCAAAGCACCGGAACGATGGTGCCCTCTACCGTGCCCTTGCGCAGCGCCGCCTTGATCTCCTCAACCGAGATGGGCTCGCCTTCCAGATACTTCTCGATCAGCGCCTCATCTATTTCGGCGACGGCCTCCACCAGCTTGGTGTGGTACTCGTTGGCCATCTCCAGCATATCGGCGGGGATCTCGATGGTCTCCTGCTTCTGGCCCAGGTCGTCCAGATAGCGGGTGGCGTTCATATTAATCAGGTCCACGACGCCGACGAAGTTGGCCTCCGCGCCAATCGGCAGCTGGATGGGAACGGCATTGGCGCCCAGGCGCTCGCGGATCTTCTCGACGACGCTGTAGAAGTTGGCGCCCATGCGGTCCATCTTGTTGACGAAGGCGATGCGCGGCACTTTGTACTTGTTGGCCTGCCGCCAGACCGTCTCCGACTGCGGCTGCACGCCGCCGACGGCGCAGAAGATGGCGATAACGCCGTCCAGGACGCGCATAGAGCGCTCGACCTCAACGGTAAAGTCTACGTGGCCGGGCGTGTCAATGATGTTGATGCGATGGCCCTTCCAGAAGCAGGTGGTCGCCGCAGAGGTAATGGTGATACCGCGCTCCTGCTCCTGAACCATCCAGTCCATCGTCGCGGCCCCTTCATGGACTTCGCCGAGCTTGTGCGTGCGCCCCGTATAGAAGAGGATACGTTCGGTACAGGTCGTCTTGCCGGCATCAATGTGCGCGGCAATGCCAATATTGCGTGTTTTTTCTAAAGGATATTCTCGTGCCATCGTGCTCTTATATGCCTCCGGAAAGGGATGAGTTCAGGGAAGAGGAGCGGCAGCAGACCATAGGAAATGGGCTTTTGCCCACTCCCTGCGCGCTGCTGTCTGCTGCCCCTTCCCGCTTCCTTGCTGTTACGATGGGGGCGGTCGCCGTGACGACCCACCCCAATCGTGGGTGTTCACCTTCCGGCGACTGCCTTACCACCGATAATGGGCGAACGCCTTGTTGGCGTCGGCCATGCGGTGGACCTCTTCTTTGCGTTTGACGGATGCGCCCGTATTATTGGAAGCATCCAGAAGCTCGCCGCTCAATTTGTCGGCCATAGAGCGTCCGGCGCGCTTGCGGGAGTTGGTGATAATCCAGCGCAGCGCCAGAGACACTTTGCGGTCAGGGCGCACTTCCACCGGCACCTGGTAGGTGGAACCGCCGACGCGGCGCGGGCGCACTTCGATGACCGGCATCACATTCCGCACCGCCTGCTCGAAGATTTCCAGGGCGGGCCGCTTGGCGCGGTTCTCCATCTGCTCCATCGCCGTATAAAAGATACGTTCGGCGACGCCTTTCTTTCCATCTACCATCAGGCGATTGATGAACCGTTGGGCCAGGATGCTGTTATATACGGGATCCGGCGCAATCGGTCGCGGACGAACGGGGCCTTTTCTCGGCATATTCGGTCCTCTCCTAACCAGCCTCCAGGCCACCCGAACCGGGCAGCCGCCTGCGGGGCTGGTTTCGGCCTTTATTTCGATCTGAGCCTGCCCTTCTGGGCGGGCGCGCTAAGAGCGTCTCACACAACCGTTCTCCCTCTCCCTAGCAGGGAGAGGGCCGGGGGTGAGGGTTGGGCCTTACAGCCAAGTTGTGTTAGGGACTCTAAGCAGCAAATTATTTGGGCTTCTTGGTGCCGTACTTGGAACGGCTCGACTTACGGTCGCGGGTTCCGGCGGTATCGAGCGTGCCGCGCACGACGTGATAGCGCACGCCGGGCAGGTCTTTGACGCGACCGCCCCGGATCATGACGACCGAGTGCTCCTGCAGATTGTGACCGATACCCGGAATGTAGGCGGTCACTTCCATCTTGTTGGTCAGGCGCACGCGCGCGATTTTGCGCAGGGCCGAGTTTGGTTTCTTCGGCGGGACCGTTCGCACGACGAGGCAGACGCCGCGCAGTTGCGGGTTCCCGCGCAGCGCGGGCGCCTTCGTCTTCTTAATCAGCCGTTTCCGGCCCTTGCGGACCAACTGATTGATGGTGGGCATACTTTGCCGACTCCTCCTGAGGATGGCCGCGTCTTAGCGCGCGGCAGGCGCCGCCCTGAGGCCGACGCCCTGGAAAACAACCGATTTTGCCTGGACAGAGCCAGGCCCTCCGACACCCCAAAATAGAAAGCGTACACAGGAGCAGGCCCCATCGCGGCAGCGACGCGGGCGCTTCTGTATGCGGCAGAACCCCTGGCCAGAACCCTATCGCCCAAGACAGGGCGACAGAAAGAGGCATCAAAAAAGCCCCTCGGACACGGCGAAGGGGCGGGCAGGTAATGGGTCAGAAGTGGAAAGGTTCCCTCAGCAAAACCTGGTGAAAGGTCAACTGCCTTTCGTGGCCGCCTCCTCGTACGTGTTAGCATTCGCCTGTCGGGCCGGTAGGTTCCGGCACACACAAGGATCCTTATCGCAAAACCTTGATAGTGTACTTCATATCCGCAAAAAAGTCAACGGGGTATGACCGTTTTTTTGGCAGACAGTGCTGCCTGTTCAGGAGAAGGGGAGGAGTTCCAGGCGCGAACGTGGAATAGCGGTCTGACCTATCGCAGGGAGTCTGTCGGATGCGCTTCCCTCCGCCACATACCTTAACCCAGGCGTCATGGCCCGCCTCGCTGCGGCACGCACCGACGGCGGAGACGCTGCCGAAACACGCCGCTACGTCTGCGCCTGCCGGACCCCTATCCGACACTTCCGACGGCGCAGCGCACCTGTCTCCTGCCGAGCGGCGCGCGCTGCTGGAGGATATTGCCCTTATCGGCCTGGCGCTCGGTCGGGAGATCGCTTCTGCTCCCCCCTATTCCCTGTCCCTCAGCCTCGGCAGCCTCACGCCGGAAATCACATCGCCTCTGGAGCGCTTGCGACTCCTGGAGGCCCTCTGGCCGCAGATTCAGGCGGCGCTGGGTGCGCTCACCCGTCGGCCCGATAGCGCCCTGTGCGTCACCGCACAGTCCGTTCCGCTGGCCCAATCGCGCGGTGGGCCTGCGGTCGCCACACGCCTTGCAACCACGCCCGCCGGGCTTGCCGCCTGGGCGATGGTTGCCAAGCCTCTCCCGAACGATAGCGCCCGGCGCCGGCAGCCGCGCTGCCTGTCGGAAATGCGTCCCCACCCCACAACCGAGACCTACGCCAACCGTTTGGCTGTGACCCTGCTGGACGGGCTGGTCTGGGAGGCGGCAGCGCTCGCCGCGTTGGCAGCCTTCTGCGGCGAGGCGGAGGAGGCCGCGCGTATGCGGCGCATCGCCGAGGCGGCTGCCCGCTGGCGGGCCAACGCCTGCCTTTGTAACTTGCCGCCGCTCGCCCCACGGGAGCGGCCTCTCCGTCTTCTGGCCGCGCACGCGATCCGCAGCGCGCCTCCCTATCGCGCTCTCTTCGGCCTGTGGCGTCAACTGAATCTGCCGCTCCGCTTCGATTGGGCGGGCAGCCCGTTGCTCTGCCTGCCCTCCCTGGAGCCCTGGCGCCTCTACGAGATCTGGTGCTACCTGCGCGTGGCGGCAGCCCTGCAGACAAACGGCTGGCGCGCTATCGGCGGGAATGTGGTGCGCTGGGAGCCAGATGGGTTGCGCCTGGCGCTTGCCGTCGGAGGCGCCTCCCGCCTGCGCTTCGCGCGCAATGGCGCTGCCCGCCGCAACGGCCCCGTTTCTGACACGGGTCCGAGGGCGGCGTCCGAGCCGGAAGCGCTGGAGCTCTTCTATCAGCCGCTCTTCCCCAGCGCCAACCAGAGCGCGCGCCGCGCCCGCCCGGAAGCCCCGGAAGCCGATTCCCTGCGGCGCACGGGCATCGAGCCGCGCTTCGCTTCCCTCTCGCACGCCATGCAGCCCGATATCGCGCTGCGCTGGCGGGGGCGCCTCTCCCTGCTGGACGCCAAATTCCGCACCTATGCTCTGCCCCTTGCCGCCCAGGCAGATCCGGGCAAGCATCCGGGCGCGGAAGATGCCATTATCCGCCAGAGCACGGCGCTGCTGGAGGATGTGGATAAGATGCATACGTATCGGGATGCGATTGTGGGCGAGGGCCGGCCCGTCGTGGATAGCGCCTGGTGCCTGTTTCCGGGCCTGCCGGAAGAGGGTCCGCCTATCGTCGCCTATCCTGCGAGCACGCCGCAGCAGCCGTTCGGAACGGCGGGCGTCGGCGCGCTCCGCCTGCGGCCCAGCGCCAACCATGCCCTTCTTACCCAACTGTTGGCGCAATGGCTGGCCGATTAGGACAGCCCCTCACCTCTGGCCTCTCGCGTAGGGAGTAGGATGTAGGGTCGCCCTTGCGTTTAGGAGGTTCTGATTGTCGGCAGGTTTGGAGGAACTGCCTGCTACGGGACAGGAGTGAGCAGGAAGGGACGCTGGCTATTGTTAAGCTCGCCAGAACCGAATATCTGCCCGCTATCGTTGATCTTCCATGCTTCCCATAGTTTCCAGCCGGATTTCTGGATAAGCCTCCTGTTCAGGGCTATCATCTTCCCGTCCTGCCAGAGAAAGGCTAAATTCAACTCGGAATTCCGGTCAGCGGCAGTACCGACCACTTGGCCGAGGTTATTCATGCCATAGGCTGCGCTCTGCGTACCGCCCAGCGTGCCCAAGTCATACATCCTTCCCGGCGTGAGTTCTATCGGTCTGGCAATCAGAACGGAGTGGCAGTCTCGAAATCCGTCTTGGAGCTTATTGCCAGCGCCGCCAGCGATTACGAGATGACATCGAGGATACACTTGGACTGTCTCAAAATCAGATGGGGATCCATAGGAAGGCAGAGCCATGCCGATAGAGCAAGCTGTAGGTTTAGCCCTGGCGCCGCCGTCGGAAACAGGTTAAGGAGAGGGGAGAGGAGCAGACTTCATCCCTGTCCCCTCTCCCACGCTGCGAGAGGGGAACGGGGAAGCCGGGTCCCCCCTTCCCTGCGAACGCAGTGAGCGCATTTAGGGAAGGGGGCCGGAGGGTTAGGTCAACTACGGGGGAACCGAGAAGCCAGGCCGGGCCGTCACTGCGGCAGGCGAATGACCGAGCGGATGACGTTGCCGGTCTCCATCTCGTGGAAGGCATCTTCCACATCGTTCAGGCCGATCTCACGCGTAACCATGCCGTCGAGGTTGAGCTTGCCTTGCAGATAGAGCTGGGCCAGCAGCGGGAAATCGTGCGAGGGCAGCGTGTCCCCGGCGTGGCAGACGCGCAGGCCGGCCTTGTTCCAATAGACGCCGGTGGCCATGTCGCCCAGGTTGAGGGTGACGCTGGCGTCGGGGGCGGGGAACCCGATGGTGGTCGCCGTGCCGTTATAGGCGAGCATGCGTACCGCTTGGTCAATACAGGCTGGAATGCCGGTCGCCTCATAGGCAAACTCCACGCCGCCATCCCAGCCGTCGTCGGTGAGCTTGCGCACCTCCGCCACCGGATCGGTCTCCTTGGCGTTGACCAGATGGGTCGCGCCGTAGTCTTTGGCCCATTGAAGCTTGACCGGATTGACGTCTACGGCGATGATCTGGCGGGCGTTGGCCAGCCTGGCGCCCTGGATGACGCTCAGGCCCACGCCGCCACAGCCGATGACGGCCACACGCGCGCCCGGCCAGACCTGGGTGGTATTGAAGGTCGCGCCCACGCCGGTGATGACGCCGCAGGCGATGAGGCACGCTTTATCCAGGGGCATCTCTTGCGGCATCTTGATGGCGGCCTTGCTGTGTACGACCGTGTGCGTGCTGAAGGTGCCGCAGCGGAGCACCTGGGAGCAGATCGCGCCGTCGCGCTTGCGGTGGATGCGCGGCTGGGGCCGCAGCGCCATATAGCAGTGGCGGGGATCGCCCCGGAGACAGGCGGGGCACTGCTCACAGGGAGCGCGATAGGCCATCACAACCGGATCGCCGGGCGCCAGGTTCTTGACTCCCTCCCCAACTTGCTCCACATAGCCGGCCCCCTCATGCCCTAGCACGATGGGGAACGGCATCCCGCCGCCATTCTGGTTCTTGATGGTCAGATCCGTGTGGCAGACGCCGCTGGCCACCACACGCACCAGCACTTCGCCTGGCCCCGGCGGGTCCACGACGATCTCTTCGACGGCAACCGGGGTGCCCGGTTCATTGAGCAGGGCCGCGCGGCCCTCAACGGCTGGCATGGTATCAATCCTCCTTTGGAGACAATGCGCCGCACACGGACGAATCGGCCTGGTGGGGAAACCTGCTTGCCTTTGCGCCCCCAGGCGGCGCTACACTGGCTTCAGGATGGGGTTAGCCGCTATTTCGGTGCGGACGCGACATATTCCTGCAAAGCGGAGGCAAAGGGGACATCCGCCCAGCGCAGGAGAATGTTGCCCGGATGCCGAACTCCTGGGAGGATACCTTATTACTAAAGAACCGAGGAGGCGCACATTGGCAAAGACGTATCGGCTAGGCGTGGCGGCCATGTCGCACGATCATGTCTGGGGAGAACTGAAACGCTGGCAGCAGCTCGGCAACGTCGAGATCCTGGCCGGTGGAGACGACGAGCCGGAACTGCTGGACAAATTAAGATCGGAATACGGGGTCACCCGCCTCTATAACTCCTGGCAGGAGATGATCGCCAACGAGGAGCTGGATCTGATCCAGGCGGCGGGCGGCAACAGCGAGGGCGCGGATATTGTGGAGGCGGCAGCGGCAAAGGGCCTGCATGTGGTCAGCGAAAAGCCGATGGCGGCCACGCTGGCGCAGGCGGAGCGGATGCTGGCGGCGGCGGAAAAGGCGGGAACGCTGCTCCTGATCAACTGGCCCACGGCCTGGTCGCCAGCGTGGCAGGAGATGGAGCGGCGCGCGCTGGCCGGCGACATTGGCGAGATACGCTATACCCGCTATCGCAGCGCCCATTCGGGACCGGTCGCCATCGGCTGCCACCCCAGCTTTATCCGCGACCTGACGACCCCGGAGATCAATGGCGCGGGCGCGCTCATGGATTACTGCTGCTATGCCGCCGACCTGGCAGCCAGGCTGCTCGGTCTGCCACAGTCGGTCACCGGGATGCGGGGCTATTTCGGCGACGAGCCGCTCTATGCCGCCTCCGATGACAACGCCATCATCATCGCCAAGTACCCCCATGCGTTCGGCGTCTGCGAGGCGAGCTGGACCCAGCCCGTCGGCTATGCCGGCACCAACCCGGTCATCTACGGCAGCGAGGGTTCCATCGGCCTTCATCATGGGAAGGTGCTGATCCAGCGGCCCAGAAAAGCGGAAGAGGCGCTTACCCCGCCGGATACGCAGTATCCCCTCCGCAGCGCGCCGGAATACCTTCTCTATTGCCTGGAGAACGGCAAGCCGGTGGAGGGCTTCTGCTCGCCCAGGGTCAGCCGGGACGCCCAGGAGATACTGGAAGCGGGCCTGCGCGCCGCCGACACCGGCCAGACCCAAACCCTGCCGCTGCGCTAAAATTGGGTATCAGGGAACTGGACGGGACACAGACGTGCCGACCGCAGGCGGGGCTGGGGCGGCGCTGACGGCTGCCTTCTCCCGGCGCGGCCTCTTGCGCTCCGCCGACCCGGAGGACGGACCGCCTGCCTTGACGACATAGAGCGCGGCGTCGCGAACGATGGAGGGCGTCACCAGCGTGACGCCCTCTTTGGCGTCGGCGACCGTCACATCGGCGGCGTCCAGCGACTTGCCGGCCTGCGTGTCCCACCAGGTCGCGCGGTAACGGCCCTTCTGAAGCCCGATCAGGCGCAGCCTGCCGTTCGCCGCGCTAAGCCCGCTGGTTTTGCTCGGAGCCACGTTGATGTTATCCCGATGGTAGACCCACGCCGCCGCGAAGTCCTTGCCGATGCGCGCCTGCGCCGCCAGCGCGGACGCATAGCCGGAGAGCGCGAAGTCGCGAATGACCACCCAATCGTTGCCCGTGTTCTCCACCGTAACGGTGTGCGCGCCGGCAGGCACCTCTACCTGCACAGCCGCCTGGCTCCCCTCCGGCGTGTAGTCAGCATTGCCGGCAGGATAGTCCCGCTCGGCTACTTTGCCGTCCACAGCGACCCGCAGATGCGCTCCCGCACGGGCGACCCGCGCCGCCGTAACCGTGAACGTGCCGGGCTGCGGATAGCTTACCTGGAAGGTAAGCGGCTTAGGCGTCATGGAGCGGTGCGCCCGGCCCTGCAGAAACGCGGGATAACGGCTCATGCCCGAAGGCGGGCCGTTCGCGCCGACCACAAACTCGCTCTGTTCCGCCTGTTCCCAGCCGCCGCCCGGCCCGAAGCGCAGCGTGGCCCGCTCGGAAGTTTCCACCGGCGGCAGCGCCGAAACCAGCCCACCGTGATTGGCCAGCCCGGAGGCTGTCAGGAAGCCCCGTACCGCCTGGAACTCCCCGTACAGGTTATGCTTCTCCACCGTGACCCAGTCCCAGTACTGCGCCGCGCCTGACGGCCCGCGCATCAGGCTGGCCCACAGCCCCTGGTGCAGATAGAGGCCCTCCGGGTCGTCCAGGTTCGCCGGGCCGAACTCGCCGACGAAGAGCGGCTTATCCGGCTTCTTGCCTTCCAGGGGATTGGCCGCGCCGAGCGCCGTGATCAGGTCGGTGGGATAGGCGTGCTGCTGGATATAGTCCACTGTCTCCCAGACAGGGTTATCCAGGGCCAGGCCGGGGTAGGCGCTGGTAGTGATGAGGTGACGGTAGCCGTCGTACTGGCGCAGGAACAGGGACATCTCCCGGTGCCACATGGCGATATCCTGCCAGAGCTTGCCGTTGCCCGCGTCGGTGCCTTCCACCTCATTAAACAGTTCCCAGGCCAAGATGCTGGGAGAGTAGCCCCAGCGCGCCAGGATATAGTAGAGCTTGCGCTTGGTCAGCGCGCGGGCCTGTGGGTTCGTGAAGAAGTCCTCCGGGGCCTGGAGGAATCCGCCGTTTTTGACGTTGTAGGGATTGCTTTCCCAGTTGGCGTTGTTGTTATTGGAGTAGCGATATCCCTTCTGGCTGGAATACTGGCCGTGATGCTGGAGGGTCATCTGGAAGTAGATGCCGTTCTTCTCGGCAGCCTCCACGATGGCGTCCCATTTGTGGGCCGCTTGCAGGTCTATGTCCCCCAGTTTGGCCGGCTTGCCGCTGGCAGGCCAGTCCAGGTTCTTGCCGTCCCAGTGATCCATCCAGACGCGCGACCAGTTCTCGCCCGCCGCGTGCATCTTCTGGAAGAGTTCAGGGATTTCGGGTAGGCTATCCGAATGCCATGCCTGGTTGTGACCGAGAGGATAGTAGCGCGCGCCATTGTCAAAGACGAACCGGCTGTGATCGCCCCGATCAATCCGGACGAAGCCGGGCTGGGGCTCGCCCTCCACCGTCCACTCCTTCGGCTCCAGCTTTTCCTCGTGCGCCTCCGTGCGATTGAGCTTGACCGCCGCGACGGCGTAGCGGCCCGGCGCGGTCGGTGTGTAGCGCATGCGCCAGGTCGTGCCGCCGTCAAAGAAGGCCGGAACATCCACCGTGCCGCCGTCCGGCTTGCGCAGCGTGACCTGAACGTTGACCTGCTCATAATCAAAGGGGTCGCCGGGAATGCTGGGCAACTGAAAGGAGGTTTCGATCTTCGGGTAGGTCCCGCGCGTGAGGCCGCCGGTCTGCGGGCCAGTTTCGCTGCGATATCGGCCGGAAAGCGGCGTGTCGTAGCCGCTGCCGATGTCGCCGTTGAGGTTGCGCGAAAGGCCGCCAAAGTCCTGCCCGCCTCCGCAGCCGGCGAGCAGGAAGGCCAGCAGGCCGAGCAGGATGGTAAGGGCCGGGGGAAGACCCCTAGGCTCTCTAGAGATCCCTAGACAAGGGGTTCCGCCCGTGAGGACGGCTGGCCGCAAGTCCCCCGATTTGGGCACTTGCAAAGCTTGACACAATGGCCCGATCTCTACAGGCGGCAGGGCAGCCTGCGGCGCTATTTCATGGGAAGTGGGGCGGCTCATCTTTCTATACTCCACCACACGGTATTTCATGAAGAAACGTTTCAAGAGACAATTCGCGACGCAGGGGCGCGCATCCTCCTGGCACGAAAACGCTACCGGGCCATTTCGTTCTGGCCCCTACCCCCGACTCTATAGCCCTCACCCCCAACCCCTCTCCCACGCTGCGGGAGAGGGGAGACCTGGCTTCTGCTCCCCCTTCTCCCTAGCAGGGAGAAGAGCCGGGGATGAGGGTAGAACTAGGCTTCTCCTCTCTCCTCTCCAGATGAGGGCCGCAGGGAAAAACGGGCGGACAGCGGCAGGAGTCGGCGCCGAGAATGTCCAACCGACGCATACGCCGCAACCGGCGACTGCCGTAAAGGAGAACCGATGCCCCGCTTCGGCCCCCATATCGATCCGCCGCTGGCCCGCATCCCGGAACTGCTGGCCGTGCGCGGCCTGACCGCCTTCCAGACGACCCTGCGCAATCCGAACCGCCTGTCCAAAGAGGGCATTCCCGATCCAGAGGATCAGGTCGCGTTTTTGGCGGGCGCGCAGGCGATGGGCGGCCTGTGGGGCATCGCGCACGCCTCCCTGCTGACGAACCTGGCCTCGCCCGATCCACGTATCCGCAACGGCTCGGCAGGCACATTGGCGGCAGATGCGAACCTGGCGGCCACGCTGAATCTGGCGGGCGTCTGCTTCCATGTCGGGTATCAGAAGGGGCATGAGAGCCATCAGGCCGCGCTCGATGCCGTCGTCTACAAGTTGGAGAATGTCCTCTCGCGCCTGGAGCCGAGCGCGCGCATCCTGCTGGAAAACGGCTGCGAGGGCACGGAGTTAGGGCAGACGGTGGCCGAGATCGGCGACCTGGTGCATGCCGTCCAGTGCGGCCCGGAACGGCTGGGCGTCGTGCTGGATACCTGCCATCTGCACGTCTCCGGCTTTGATCTCTCCTTGCCCGACGCGCCGGAACGGCTGGCCGAACAGATCGAGACGGCAGGCCTGATTCCCTACCTGGTCGCGCTGCACCTGAACGACGCCCGCGCCCCCTGCGGCAGCCATCGCGACCGCCACGCCACGCCGGGAACGGGAACCATTGGCGAGGGGTTGCGCCGACTGATCGCCCATCCGCTGTTTGCGCCGCTTCCCGCCCTGCTGGAGATCGGGCTGGCGGAAGCCGATCAGGGCATCGCGTTCTTACGCGGGGAGATCTGATCCGCTCCAGGCTCCTCACTTCCTGGAGTTGTTGCGGTCGGGTCCGCTTCCCACTCCTCGAAGGTGCGCCGTTCGCAGTCGGCATACGCCCGCATCAGGGCCAGGGCATCGGCGGTGGGAATGGGCCGGGAAACGCGGGCGATGGGACAGGGCATCCATTCCACATGGCCGAGCAGGCGGCACATCAGGGGCCGGGCCGGATAGACCGTGCAGCGCCCGCGTTCCATGTCGCGGTAGCGGCACATCCGGACGGTCACGCCGTCGCCGAGGGAAACGGATTTGTCTTGGACCAGCACCGCTTCCACGTAGGCGCGCTCTTCGCTCGAAAGGCCGGCGAGGTAGGCTTGCAGCGCCTCCCACTCCTCTCGCGAAGCCGGAACGCCCGCCGCGCAGCGCAGTCCGCAGGCATCGCAGCCGTCGCAGACCTCAAGCTGCATCTGCGCTTCACAGCGCGCCTTTAACTCGATATAGTGTCTGGATGGCGCGGATTTCATCGTCAAATTCTGCCCGGATCTCGATAACCGGGCTGCGGACGGCAAGCCCGCTCAAGCGGGCTACCAGAGGTTGGATGCCTTTACCCTTGAGAGGAACCGATCCACCCGGCGCAGCCCCATTGATGGGGCTTGCCGTCCGCAGCCCACTCGTTTACGGGTGGGCTGCCAGAAGGTTGCGTACATTCTGCAAAATTATACCAGTAACGCCTGCGCCTCTACGAATGTAATGTCCTGGAGGAAGTAAAGATGAGAGTGCTTGTCACCGGAGCCAGCGGACGCATCGGCGCTAACATCGTCGCGATGCTGAAAGAGCAAGGCCATACGGTGCGCGCTGCCGTGCGCCCCGGCACGCCGCGCGCAGAAAAGCTTCAGCCGTTTGCGGTCGAGACCGTCGAGGCCGACCTGCTGGATCGAGCGGCCCTGGCGCGCGCCGTCGCCGGGTGCGATGCCGTCGTCCATAACGGCGTGATCTTCACCAGCGACCCGGCGCAGATGGTGGCCGGCAGCCTGGAGGCGACGGCGACGCTGCTGGAGGCGGCGCGCCGGCAGGGCTGCGCGCGGTTTGTGTTCATCAGCTCCACCTCCGTCTACGAGGGCAGCGCCTACCGGCCCGGCGACCCGGTGCGCGAAGAGGAGGCCGGCCCCATCATCACCAACGTCTACGGCGCCTGCAAGCTGGCCGCCGAAGCCCTCTGCAACGCCTACTCCCTCCAGCATCAACTGCCTGCCGCCAGCCTGCGCCTGCCGATGGTGACGGCGGGCGCGGAGCTGCTGCAAGGTGGATTTCTGCTGGAGACCTGGCGCGAGCGTGCCGCCCAGGAGACGCGGTCCGAACGCGCGGCCTGGCGCGCGGCGATAGAGCAGGCATGGGAGCAGGGCCAACGCATTGTCGTTCCCTTAAACCACGACGGGACGCCCTGGAAACGCCACTTTTGCGACGTGCGCGACGCCGCCCGCGCCGTGCTGCTGGCGCTGGAGGCGGCGGAAGCGCCCGGTCGCGCCTACAATATCGCCAGCGTGCCCATCCGCTATGACGAGGTGGCCTCTACGCTGGCCGAGGTCTCCGGCTGGAAAGCGGTGCGGCTCCGCTTCCCCGAAGATTACCGCTACGAGTTTGCCTTGAACCGCGCCGCCGAGTTTCTGGGCTACACGCCTGCCTTCGGCGGCTCGCAGATGATCCGCGATGCCTGGAGGCAGCGGCAGGGGCAGGAGGTGCCGGGCCTGATCGCGCCCTAGCCCGCTCCACGGCAGCAGGATTATGCTCTTTGCCTCTCTAACTGGGTATTCTGCCTGCGTAGGCAGGCAGCAGGCCTCGCTAGGCGGAGGCGCGCACCATTGTAGCGCCGACCCTGGCAGTCCGTTGTAGGCCCGACCCTAGCAGAGCCCCACAACGGCAGGGTTCAGCCTGCCGCAAAAGGACTTCATCGCAAACGGAGGAGAAAAATGGCGCTGGAACCGATGGCTATTGGAGTGATCGTGGGCGGAGGCGATCCGCTGGCCGGCATCGCCAAAGTCAAGTCGCTGGGCCTGAACAACTGCCAGATGGGCGTGCCTGCCCCGCAGTGGCGCAGCGGCGAGAAGCTGGAACAGGTACGGCGCGCGCTGGCGGAACAGGCCGTTACCGTGACCTGCGTCTTTTGCGGCTTTCCGGGCGAAAGCTACGCCGATATTCCTACCATCCGCGCGACGGTGGGCCTGGTTCCCCCATCCAAGCGCGCAGAGCGTCTACAAATCGCTAGAGAAAGCAGCGACGCAGCACAGGCGATTGGCGCTCCGGTGCTGGCGGCCCATATCGGGTTTGTGCCCGACGACCGCGATCATGCGGATTACCGGGGAACGCTGGCCGCCATTCAGGCGCTCTGCGACCACTGCGCCGCCAACGGCCAGAAGTTCGCCCTGGAGACCGGGCAGGAGACGGCAGAGACCCTGCTCCAGTTTATTCAGGACGTGGATCGACCCAACCTGGGTGTCAACTTTGATCCGGCCAACATGATGCTCTACGGCTCCGGGGACCCCATCGCCGCCCTCGATCTGGTCGGCAAGTACGTCATCGGCGTTCACTGCAAGGATGGCGACTATCCGGCTAAGCCCGGCACGCTCGGCCATGAGTATCCGCTAGGCGAGGGCAAAGTGGGCTTTCCGCGCTTCCTGCAAAAGCTGCGCGACATCGGCTACACCGGGCCACTGACCATCGAGCGCGAGATCTCCGGTGAGCAGCAGACCCGCGACATCCGCGCCGCCATTCAGCGGCTCGAAGAGTGGAAGCGCCACCTGACTGTGTGATTTTATCCACACCCCCTTGATGCCCCGCGCCTTTTGATTTACAATGAACCCATCGCAGCGTAGGCCCTCTCTGTCCTGCCTGCGGTAGATACGCGGCGAAAAAGTAACCATCGCGTCAAGCCGTTGTTACCTAACGTTTACCAGACCGCCTTAAACTGAGAACATCCCACTACGAAAGAGTAAGGGCCGCTTCGTTAATCATCGGCGGGCTGTGATGCGACAACAGAAAGGTATGGTGTTGGGCATGGTAAGAAGGCGAGCGATAATTCTGGCGCTGCTGGCAGTGGGGCTGTGGTTGATGGGGCCGGGCGTTGCGCGGGCGGCAAAGCCCTTGACCTGGAAAGACGTGAATGGCCGCGTCTACGATCTTACGGCAGTCCGGCGCAGCAAGGCGACGGTTTTCCTGTTCACCTCAACGCAGTGCCCGATCTCTAATCTCTACACGCCGCGTATGATCGCGCTGGCGCAGGAGTTCATGCCGCGCGGCGTGGGGTTCTTCCTGGTGAACTCCAACGCCGAAGATAGCCTGGCGGCTGTCCGGCGCTATGCCCGCGAGCGCAAGTTCCCCTTCCCGGCGGTCAAGGATCACGGCACGGCGCTGGCCGACTGGCTCGGCGCGGATAGGACGCCGGAGGCGGTCATCCTCGACGCCACCGGAACTGTCCGCTACCGGGGCCGCATTGACGATAACCAGGACCGCTCCAAAGTGTTTCGCCAGGATGTGCGCGACACGCTCACGGCCCTGCTGGCCGGCAAGCCCGTGCCGCGTCCCCGCACGCTGGCCTTCGGCTGCGTCATTTTCCGCGGCAGGGCGCAGTCCAATGAAACTCGGTTGGCGGCGGTCACCTACACGCGGGACGTGGCGCCCATCCTCTACAAGAACTGCTTGGCCTGCCACCGCACGGGCGAGACGGCGCCGTTTGCGCTGGAGACCTATCCGCAGGCGCGCATCTGGGCCACGGCCATCAAGGACTATACGGCCCGCCGCCTGATGCCGCCCTGGAAAGCCGCTCCCGGTTATGGCGACTTCCACGACTCCAAAACGCTCTCGGATAAAGAGATCGCCCTCCTGGCCCAATGGGCCGACTCCGGCGCGCCGCGCGGCAACCTCAAAGACCTGCCGCCCCGACCTAAGTTCCCGCCCGCCGGTGAATGGAGGCTTGGCAAGCCGGATTTGATCCTGCAATCTGTGCGGCCCTACCACCTGGCGCCGGAGGGCAAGGATGTCTACCGCGAGTTCGTGCTGCCGGTGGACTTCCAGGAGGACCGGTACCTGAGCGCCGTCGAATGCCGACCCGACAACCGCGCCGTCGTCCACCATATCATTCTCTTCCTGGACCCGACCGGCGAGACGGCCAAGCTGGACGGCAAAGGGGCCGAGCCGGGCTACACGGTGCCGGGAATCGGCATTGGCATCCCGCAGGAGAAGGCGATCTTTGTGGCCGGTTGGGCGCCAGGCAACACGCCGCACTTCCTCCCACCGGGCGTTGCGTACCGGATACCGGCCGGGGCCAAGCTGGTGCTTCAGGTCCACTATCACAAGAACGGCAAGCCGGAGGTAGATCGCAGCCAGGTCGGCCTGCATTTCGCGAAAGGCCCGGTGGATAAGGAGATGCGGGTGCGGGCTGTGCTCAACGCGCGGTTCGACCTCAAGCCCGGCCTGGCCGACCAGGTCGTCCGCCAAAGCCTGGTACTGGACAGGGACGTGCATGTCTGGGCCGTGGCGCCGCACATGCACATGCTGGGCCGCCAGATGAAAATGACGGCCACACTGCCGGACGGCACCGTGAAGCCGATGGTCTGGGTCAAGGATTGGGATTTCAACTGGCAGGAGACCTATATCTATAAGGAGCCGCTGGCGCTGCCCAAAGGCACCCGACTCGATCTGACCGCCATTTACGACAACTCGGAGCGCAATCCGCGTCAGCCCTCGCACCCGCCCAAAGAGGTGTTCTGGGGAGAGCAGACCACCGATGAGATGTGCATCGGTTTCTTCCTGGCCACGGAGGACGCGCAGCATCTAGGCGTCCGCGCCGACGGCCAGGCCGCCGCGCCTCCGCAGCGGAAGCGCAGCGTTGCCCAGGCCCGGTAAGGCTCTCGCCGCTCTCCCTGGAGCGGCACGGAAACACGCGGCAGGCAGACGGTTTCCATCGTCTGCCTGCTTTTTGTCTGCGCCATAGAGAACGTTGCCGCTACATTGGTCGTAGTTAAGGGAGAGCGACCTGCCCAAGCCGATAAACGCCCCTTCTGGGGATAAGACCTCACCCCCGGCCCCTCGCGCAGGGTGTAGGGGATAGGGTGTAGGGGGTAGGGTGTAGGGGGTAGGATCGCCCTCACCCCCTGCCCCCTACTGCAAGGGTCGGGGCTACAACGGACTGCAAGGGTCGGCAAGGTTACGGCCCTTGCCTCCGCCTTGCGATCCACGCTGCGGGAGAGGAGGAAGAGAGATGCCAGGGCTTGCCTCTGCCTGCACAGGCAGGACGTTCCGCCCACGTAGGTGGGCGACGGGCGCTCTGCGCTCCACAGCGGCAGGGTTGAGCCTGCCGCGAGCATGAGGGAGAAGGGCCTCGGTTGCCTGTCGTCTGTTCGTGAGATGGAAAGGCAGGAAACAAGCCGGGAAATGGTGAACAGCCCGGATACCATCCAGACATCAGAGAGGAACCCCGCGCGTGATTCAACCCGAAGACTTGATAAATTACGTTCATAAGCCGGACGCGGCCTATGACTGGACGCAGCGGGAAACCTACCGCCGTGAGACCGCGACCGTCTATGACCTGCATCTGGTCTCCCAGATATGGCAGGCGATTCGCTGGACGCACCGGCTGCAAGTTTTCCTGCCCGATCACCTGGAATTTCCCGATACTGTGCTGCTCTATAACACCGGCGGCGCGGGCGGTGAGTTGGAGACGGGCATAGGCGCGCTGCTGGCGCAGGCGACCGGAACCATCTGCGCGTTCCTCTTTCACGTTCCTAACCAGCCGCTCTTCGATGACCTCTCCGAGGACGCCCTGATCGCCCATACGCTCGTCCAGTACCTGGACACGGGCGACGTGGAGTGGCCGCTGCTCTTCCCGATGGCCAAGAGCGTGACCCGCGCGATGGATGCGGTGCAGGCGCTGGCAGATCGGGAAGGCTGGGCGAAGATTGATCGCTTCCTCATCACGGGCGCCTCCAAGCGCGGCTGGACCGCCTGGCTGACGGCGGCCGCCGATGCGCGCGTGGTGGGGATCGCTCCCATGGTCTTCGACAACCTCAACTTTTTTGCCCAGATGCCCCACCAGATCGAGGTCTGGGGTGGATACAGCGAGCAGATCGGGGACTATACGGAGCAAAACCTCCAGGAGAAGATGAACACGGAGCGGGGGTTCCACCTGACGCGGGTCATCGATCCCTATACCTATCGCGACCGCCTGGGCCTGCCTAAGCTGATCATCAACGGCTCCAACGACCGCTACTGGGCCACCGATGCGCTCAACCTCTACTGGGACGCGCTGCTCCCGCCCAAATGGGTGCTCTACGTGCCCAACTCCGGGCATAGCCTGGAAGATTACACGCGCGTCTTCCATGCCTGCACCGCGTTCACTCGCGCTGTCGCCGCAGGCCGCGCGCTGCCGCATCTGGAGTGGAGCTTTGCGCCGTCTGCCGACAGCCTGCGCCTGACGGTGACAGCAGATACGGAAGCGAAGGAAGCCCGGATCTGGGTCGCCCGCGCCGCCACAAAGGATTTTCGGGCCTCGCGCTGGGAAGCCGTACCCATGCGCCGGGAGAGTGCGCCGGAGGGCCACGCCGCCGCATTGGTCGGGGAAGTCGAGACGCCGGCGAGCGGATATCTGGCTGCCTTCGGTGAGGTCGCGTTCACGCAGGAGGAGGGCCGGCCCTTCACCCTCTCTACCCAGCCCAGCATTGTCGGCAGCCGGTAAAGCCCCGCTTGAAACCTGGCCGGCAGGGAAGGCAAAGGAAGATCAAAATGCTTCTGCCTCTATTTACGTTCCTTTGCGGCCATTTGCCTGTGGAAGTAAGGTTATGCCCCCTCTGCTTAGCTGCCAATCTCTCAGCAAATCGTATGGCTCTCGCCCGCTGTTCCAAGATATAACCATGGGCATCGCCGAAGGCGAGCGCCTCGGCCTTATCGGCCCAAACGGCTCCGGGAAATCCACACTGCTGCGCATCCTGGCCGGCCTCGAAAAACCAGACAGCGGCGAGATCACGCGCCGCCGTAACCTGCGGCTGGCCTACGTAGCCCAGGAGGATATCTTTGCGCCCAACCGAACCGTCGGCGAGATTTTGATCCAGGCGCTTGGCGACGAGCCGTTGGAGGAGTACGAGCGGGCGGCGCGGCTCAACATCGCGCTCACGCAGGGCGGCTTTGCCGGAAGCGATCAAATGGTGCAGACGCTTTCGGGCGGCTGGAAAAAGCGCCTGGCCCTGGCCCACGCGCTCATCCAACAGCCGGACCTGCTGCTCCTGGACGAGCCGACCAACCACCTCGACCTGGAAGGCGTCCTCTGGCTGGAACGGCTGCTTACCAACGCGCCGTTCGCCTTTGTGCTGGTCAGCCACGACCGCTACCTGCTGGAGAACGTGACCAATCAGGTCATGGAGCTTAGCCGCGCCTACCCGGACGGCTATCTGAGCGTGGAGGGCACCTACAGCGATTTCCTGATCAAGAAGCAGGAGTTTCTGGCGGCGCAGGCGCATCAGGAGAAGGCGCTGGAGACGAAAGTGCGCCGCGAGATCGAATGGCTGCGGCGCGGCCCGCAGGCCCGCGCGACCAAAGCCAACTACCGCATTGAAGAGGCGGGACGGCTCATAGATGCCCTGGCGGAAGTCAAAGAGCGGAACGCGCAGGAGGGCCGCGCTCTCTCCGTGGATTTCACGGCTACGCAGCGTAAAACGCGCGAATTGCTGGTCGCCAAGGGGATCGAGAAGAGCCTGGGCGGGCACGTCCTGTTCTCCCACTTGAGCTTTACGCTCTCTCCGGGCTATAAATTGGGCCTGCTAGGGCCTAATGGCAGCGGCAAGACCTCGCTGCTGCGCCTCCTGGCGGGCGAGACGGAGCCGGACCGGGGCGTCCTCCGCCGTGCCGAGGGGCTACGCGTCGTCCTCTTCGATCAGCACCGGGAGCAGCTTAATCCGAACGCCTCCCTGCGCCGGGCGCTCTCTCCCAACGGCGATACCGTTATTTTTCGCGGCAGCGCGATGCACGTCGCGGGATGGGCACGGCGGTTTCTCTTTCGTCCGGAGCAGCTGGATATGCCGGTGGGCGCGCTCTCCGGAGGCGAGCAGGCGCGCGTTCTGATTGCCAACCTGATGCTGCGGCCCGCCGATATTCTGCTGCTCGATGAACCCACCAACGACCTGGACATTCCCGCGCTGGAGGTGCTGGAGGAGTGCCTGGAAGACTTCCCCGGCGCGATGGTCCTGGTCACGCACGACCGCTTTATGCTGGATAATGTCTCCTCGGAGCTGTTAGCGCTGGATGGCAAAGGCGGCGCGCAGTTCTTTGCTGACTACGTTCAATGGGAGCGCGCGGCGCAGCAGCAAAAGGCTGCCGAAGCTGCCAGGGCCAGAAGCGCGCCGGATGCGCCGCGTTCCGCTGCCGTGCGCCTGACCAGCCAGGAGTTGCGCGAGTGGAACCGGATGGAGGCGACCATCCTGGCGGCGGAAGAGGAAGCGGCAGCCATAGAGCGCGAGATGAACGCTCCCGCCGTCGCCTCCGACCCCGCCCGGCTACAGGAGCGCTGGAGCGCGCTCCAGGCGGCGCGGGAGCGGATCGAAAAGCTCTACACGCGTTGGGAAGAGCTGGAAGCCAAACGCAATCAAGCCGGGCAAGCGCGGAACCTGTGAACCGTAGGTGGTGAAATCAGTCACGGAGCGCCAGGCCGTCAAAAGAGGGCGTTAAGGCTCTCGCTACGCTTGACAATCGTGCGGTCGTCTACTTTCTCGGCACCGCTCTGTAGATAGGTCTCGATGCCCTGGCCTTCCAGCACGCGGATCTCCAGCGTATAGGGCGGGTCTACCCGGAAGGGACCAATACCAGACAGATGCCGAATGGCGCGGGCGGCGCCGGCGCGGATTGCCACACGGGCGCGCTGCATTGCAAGGTGCAGAGCCAGCTCGATACCCATCCCCTGCTTGGTTGGGACGGTAACTATTTCGGGGATGATCTCTCTGGCTTCGGCGCAGGCTCTGTCATCGCCGCTGAGAAACACCGTGGGAACGCCCAGCGCGCCTGCCATTGCAGCGAAGCAGCCAATCTCGCCGATGAGAGAGCCGTTGAGTTTGTAGTGCTCGATATGGCGTGACGAATAGGTATGACAGAGCGGCGCATCGGGCGTCCCGGCCATGGCGTGCTGGCCGACGAAGAACACGGCGTCAAAGCTGCGGTCGAGGCCATAGGGAGCGCGCAGACCGCGACCATGCATGATATATTGCGCGGCGGGGTGCAATAGCTCAAACACCAGCCCTCCCGTGCCGTGCCCATCCAGCACGACGATCTCGGCGTCCGGCGCGGCATCGCGAATACCCTCGATAGCGGAGTTGACTTCGCCTGTGAGCAGTTTCATGGCCGCCGCCTTTTCCGGCGTCTCCCCCTCGCGGGTCTGTACCCAGCGATTGACTCCTGCTGCTCCTTCCAGGTCGGTCATCATGTAGATCTTCATGCTCTCCTCCTCGCCTGCTGCCTGGCTGCGGCGCGATGCCAGCGTCCAGGATGCGCCTGGCAGCCCCGCAGGCGGCATGGCTATATTCCCTGCTTAATGAGCGCCTCCTCTGCCAGCGCTTCCGATAGAGATACCGTGCGCGGCGGAAGGGATTCCAGCACGTCCGCTATGTCCGCGATGATGTCGAACAGGGTTATCATCTCGCGAGCAGAGCCGACGGTGCCTGCGCGCCGCCACTCGAGGCGCGTGCCGCGTAAATATATCTCAACGTCCGAAAATTTCTTTAGCCTCTTGCGGACTTCATCAGATAGCAGCGTCCCGGCATGTTCCGGCACCGTCAGCACCAGCAGGAAGGTCCGACCGAACTCCGGATCGCCGGTGTCTATCGCGACCGGCTCTTTGCGCTGCGTGTACTCCTCCAGCAGACTCTTACGTCTCAATCCAAGTACGGCCCTGGCAGGGTTGGTCACCTCAAGCGCGCCGCAAGTGTGGGCGTAAGCAACCGCGTCTTCAAAGCTGACAGCCTCAGAAAGGAAGGCAGCCCGCCCGCGATACCGCCCCGTTACGCACATTTTGCCCTGAACGAGCTCAAGCGTGCCCGCCAGATCTTGCGCGACCGCTTTCCAGGCGCGAACCTTGCGGGATATCGCCCAGCGCCACAGCCCCCACGCCAGGAGAATCAACAGGGCGAAGGCAAGCACGACGCCGGCCCAGGAGGGCATGAGTGGAGAAGGAGGGTTCATAGGCTTTTGATGGGCTTTCTGAGCGCGCAGCGGATAGAAAAAATCGAAAAGAGCGTTACTTCGGCCCGCCTGTTATGTCAAATTATTATCATAACCAATACGACCAGGAAGGGATCGATTCCTATTTCGGCGAAGGAAGAGGCAGGGCTGTTCCGTCTAAATGAAAAAGGAATCTCAGGGCGTGGAGTATTGTCATGGGCAAGATCGCCACTGCACGTTGGATGGTATTGACTATAAGCCTGCTTTTCGCCTCAGCGCTCAATGCGGCGCACGCCGATCCGAGAAAAGTGCTGCCGCCCGCCTCTGCCGTGAAGGGATGGAAGCAGGTCGGACAGGCGAGAGTCTACAACCCGAACAACCTCTTTGACCTCATTGATGGCGAGGCGGAGGCTGTCAAGGCGTATCACTTCGTTTCCTGTGCGCACGCCGAGTATGCTCCTGCTCCACAGAGCCGGCCCGTTCTTACTATTGATGTTTTTGAGATGGGCGACCCCCTGGATGCGTTCGGCCTCTTCGGCAGCGACCGGCGAAGCGGCAGCTCGACCGCCATCGGCGCCGAGGGCATCAAAATCGCTCCGAGTGGATTGAACTTTTGGAAGGGCCGATACGTCGTTCGTACAACTATAGTTCAGGTCTCGCCCGCCAATCAGGCAGCGCAGCTTGCGTTCGCAAAGGCGGCAGCAGCCAGGATTACCGGTTCCAGCGCCCGCCCGGCCACGGTGGCCGCCCTGCCGCCGGGACGCCAGCCGCGCAGCGAGAACTATGTCCGCAGCAATGTCGCCGGGCATCAGTTTATCGCCAACGCCGTCGTCGCCAGCTATCCGTCCCTGGGCCAGGGCGCGCAACTCTTCATCGCCCAGTATCCCTCGCCCACGGCAGCCAAAGCGGCCCTGGAGGCGTACCGGGCGTACGAAAAGAGCGGCACCGGGCTGCGACCGCTGAGCGGGCTTGGCGCTGCCGCGTTCACCGCCCTAGATCGGTACGCGAAGAACGTGGTTGTAGCGCAAAAGGGCCGATATCTTGTTGGCATGCACCATGCGCGCGATGCCGTGGCGGCGCAGAAGCTGGTGAAGCAGGCGCTCGCGAAAGTGCACTAAGTAGCTGGCAGCCCACCCGTAAACGAGTGGGCTGCGGACGGCAAGCCCGCTAAAGCGGGCTACGAGAGGTTGGTTAGCCTCCTACAAGGGAAGCTCTCGCCAGGCAGAGCGATTGGATGCCTTTATCCCTTGAGAGGAACCGCTCCACCTGACGCAGCCCCATTTATGGGGCTTGCCGTCCGCAGCCCGGTCCTTTAGGGCCGGGCGCAGTTGGAGGGCACAGCCGTTTTTGGGAGGAGAACGATGGCTGAGAGCAATAAGAAGATCACGCGGCGCAAGGTGTTCGAGATAGCCGCTGGCGCCGTCGTCCTGGGCGGCCTCTACGGATTGACCTATGTGGACGAGAATGCGATGGCAAAGCCGCGCATTCGCCCCGGAACCAGGCCCAACGGCCTTGATCTGGCGGTCTGCGAAGGCACGCCCCACGACTATGCCGCCATCACGGAGCGCGCCATCAACGAGTTCGGCGGGATCGAAAAGTTCGTCAAGAAGGGGGATCGCGTCGTGCTCAGCCCCAACATGGGGTGGATGCGCACCCCGGAGCAGGCCGCGGCAACGCACCCGGATGTCCTACGCAAAGTCGTTCAACTCTGCGAACAGGCCGGCGCCTCCAAGATCACCTGCATTGACTATACCCTCGACGACTGGAAGCTCGCCTTTGACATCTGCGGCGCCAAAGAGGCCGTGCGCGGGACCAGGGCCACGCTGCTCTCGCCCACCGAAGAGGAGATGTATCAGAGCGTCCATATCCCCGACTTTGTGCCCAAATCCGCCACCGACGGCAGCCCCTACGATGGCGTCCACGACAACAACCGTATCTACCAGAAGCTGCCCCGCGAGATTCTCGAATGCGACGCCTTCATCTGCATCCCCATCGTCAAGGACCACGAGGCCGCGACGATCACGATCTCGATGAAGAAGCTGATGGGCAACATCTGGAACCGCAAGGACTATCACCGCTACGGCCTGCACGACTGCATTGCCGAGCTAAACATGGCGCTGCGGCCCACGCTGATCATCGCGGATGCTACCCGCGCTTTGCAGACGCGCGGCCCCAAAGGCCCCGGCGAGGTTACCGTGCCCAACAAGGTCGTGGTCGGTATAGACCCGGTGGCCGTGGACTCGTACTGCACGCGCTTCCTGACGGTCAAGGGCGTGACGCCCGACGCCGTGCGCCATCTCGTCCTCGCCAACCAGCTCGGTCGTGGCGAACTCGACTGCGATAAGCTGAAGATTAAAGAGCTTGCCGGGCCGCGCGCCGCCTGAACCAACCGCAAGGAATTAACAAATGGCCGTCAATGAACAAAACCTGATCCGCCCGCAGGCCATCACGGATAGGACAAAGCGCGCCTTTACCGCCGAAGAGAAGCGCAAAATGGTCGAGGCGCCCGGCAACGTCGCGGCCCATCGTATCGTCCGTATCCGCCGGTCCGTGCAGGTGATTACCTTCGGGCTATTCGTCCTCTTCTTCTTTCTCACCACTGTCGGCTCACAGCACCTCGGCTGGGTTCCCAAGAACCTGTTCATGCTGCTGGACTTCCTCAACACGCTCAAGAACGGCCTGGCGTCGCATCACTGGGCGATCTATGCTATCGGACCGGGGCTGTTTATCCTGCTGCTGACGCTCTGGGGAGGACGAATCTTCTGCGGCTGGATCTGCCCGCTCGGAACGGCCATTGACATCGGAGATCGGCTGCTCTACCGCAAAGGGCGGCTCTTCTATAACAAGAAGCGTTCGGATACGCGGCGATACCGCAACTGGAAGTACATCTATCTGCTGGTCGGGCTGGGCGCGATTGTCTTCGGCGTGGATATCCTCACCTTCGGCGACCCGCTCTCGCTGATTACGCGCACCTTTACCTTCTGCATCTACGCCCCCATCGCCTACGTGTGGAACGGCCTACTCAACATGGCAGACCAGGTAGGCCTCAGCCGGGGGGCCTATCGCGCCTTCGGCTGGGAGACAAACCACTGGCACATTCCCCACATGGTCTACTTTAACGCGGTGCCGGTCCTGCTCATCTTTATAGGCATCCTCGCCCTGTCTGCCTATCAGGAGCGGTTCTGGTGCCGCAATCTTTGTCCCTATGGCGGTCTGCTCGCCTTGATCTCGCGCGTCTCCTGGCTGCGCCACTATATCAAGATGGAGGGCTGCATTCACTGCAAGAAATGCGAGCTGCAAAGCCGCATGGGCTGCTATGAGAACCTGGGCCGGGAAGCTAAGGACGCGCCGGAGCATAACATCGCCGAATGTATTCAGTGCTTCCGCTGCGAGACGATCTGCCCGACCGACGTGATCCAGATTCAGGCGAAGGTGCCTGCGGCCATCAAGGAACGGCTGGCGCTGGCCCGCAAGGGCGAAGCGCCGCGCCCGGAACGCCAGGAAGAGATCGATCTGGGCCGCAGACGGGTACTCGCCTCGCTGGGCGCCGGGGTGATCTGGGGCGCGACAGCCAGGGGCGCGGCGGATAACTATCAGGGCGTGATGCGCCGCTATCCCCGCAATAACAAGGCGATGCGCCCGCCCGGCGCGCTGCCCGAAAAGGAGTTCCTCTCGGCCTGCACGCGCTGCGCGGAGTGCATGAAAGTCTGTCCGACCAACGCCCTCCAGCCTGCCCTCCTGGAGACCGGGCCGGAGGGTATCTGGACGCCGGTATTGGTGCCCAGCGTCGGCCCCTGCGCCGAGAAATGTACCGCGTGCGGCGATGTCTGCCCTACCCATGCCATTCGCCCCTTTAGCTGGCAGGACAAGCGCTACAAGATCAAGATGGGGCTGGCAAACGTCAACCATTCCACCTGTATCGCCTGGAACGGCGGTCGGGATTGCGTAGTCTGCGCGGAAGTCTGCCCCTATTCGGCGGTCGTCTTCCGGGATACCTGGGACGATTCGCTGCCCAAAGACCCAACCCGTCCGATCACCGATCCCGGCAACAAAGGACGCATGAAGCGCGTGCCCACCGTGGACGAAAAGCTCTGCACGGGCTGCGGCATCTGCGAATATCACTGCCCGGTTCTGCCTGACCACTCGATCGTCGTCTATACGTTCCAGGAGGACCGCGACTACACAGCTCCCGCCGAGACGCCCCTTGACGGCTTTATCCGCCGGAACTGGGATAAGCGCAAAGAGGCAGGTAAGGACGCCGCGTACGCGCTCACCAAGGAGGAGTTCGAGAAGCGGGCCGCCATTCAAGGGCCGGGAGCGACGATGCCCGGATCGGGCCAATAGGAGAAGGAGCGAGCAATGCACACGCAGGACCCCACTCCCTTAGTGGCGCAAGGAGACGCAACTCCTCTGCGTACTTTGAATCGACGCGAGTTTGTGCGCGTTCTGGGCGAGGCGACGGTGAGCGGCGGGCTGATTGCAGGCGCCTTTGCCGGCTACGCGCTCACCAGCGCGCAGCGTGCGGAGGCCGCGGAGGCAATCTTAGATCGGATCGGTAAGGTTCCGAAGGTAAAGCTCAGCAAGCGCCTGGGCAACATAGAGATTGCGCGCATTGCCATTTGCAGAGACGATCCGCCGGAGTTGATCGGTCCCTGTCTGGCCGCGGGAATGAACTTCATTCACAAAGCCGGTTACTTTGGCCGCGGCGTGCCGCCCGAGATCGCCAGGCTGCCGCGCGAATCCTTCTACTGCGATACCACCGTAGATAATACATCCCCCGGCGGCGACCCCAACGACGAAGAGGCCGCCTACCGCCAGGTCGTTAACGAGCTGGAACAGACCGGCCTTCGGTATTTTGATATCATGCGGGCGCACTTCGGCTGGCGCAGTCTGGCCTCTTTCAACAAAGGCGACAACGCCTCCTATCGCGCATTCAAGCGGCTGAAGCGCGAGGGCAAGGTGCGCTACTTCGGCGTGAGCCAGCACGCCGCACCGCGTGAGCGCTACGAAACCTACGCCACGATGATCGAAGCCCAGATCGAGTCGGGCCTGATTGACTCGATGCAGGTCTGGTTCAGCTATGCCTCTACGCCGGACGAGATCGCTATCTTCGAGAAGGCCCACAACGCCGGGATCGCCATCACGGCCATGAAGACGGTGATGCACGGCGGCGGCAAGATGCGTTCCGATGCCGCCAAGATGGCGGAGCTGAAAGCGCCCGGCATGATGGGCCGTGCCTGCCTCCGCTACGTGCTCGGATTGAAAGGGGCCAACGGTGGGCGCATTGCCGACTGCTGCGTGAGCGCCCTGCGTAACTTCGATATGTTCGAGGAGAATCTGGGCGCAGTCGCCACGAGAACGGCCGCTCTCGACGGTTTCGAGGTCAGCGTTTGAACCCCACCAACTGCGGGCGCTCCGTAGGCCCGAAGGAGACGTTGGCGCTGTAATCGAGCAGCAGTTGGTCCCCTCCCCTGTTCTTGGGGATCGCTAGGCGGAGGCGCGAACCGCTGAGCGCCGACCCTGGCCGTGGGCTAGGGGCGGGGGCCAGAACGGAACGGTCCTCTACGAAGCGGCAGGTAAGCGTTGGGCAGAACGGGGTCTCGTAAAAGCAGAGCTTTACGACGTAGGCATCCTCTTCTGCCCACGCGCCGCTGGCAGCGACCGGGCGGGGCTGCGGGCTGTCGAAGGCCGTCGTGCCCCTGGGCCAGGCCCCGTTGCTGCCGCACGCGATCCGGTGCTCGCCGCGCCCGTCCCGGATACGTAGTTCTGACTCGTCTGCACCGAAGTCGAGCGTGACCGATTCGATCTTCTGCTCATTGGCCTCGAAGCGATACGTCTGGCCCGATACTCTGGCCGCCACCGGAGAGGAAGGCTGCCCCTGCGGCGCGCGCAGTGTCAGGTTGGCGAGTCTGCGCCGCAGGGTCTCCTGCGCTGCCGTGTCTTCGGGAAGCGGCGTGGATTCTTCCAGGGCGGGGAGCAGGTGCTTCCAGACCACGTTGAGCACGGCCTGCATGTCTCTCACCCCTGCCGTGATCGCCAACACCGCGTCCTGCTCCGGCATCACCACGCAGAACTGGCCGAAGGCCCCATCGCCGCGATAGGCCCCGTGGCGTGCACGCCAGAACTGGTAGCCGTATCCCTGGTTCCAATCACTGTTCGCATCGTCGCCGTTGGCGATCTGGCGTGAGGTGGCCTCCTTCACCCACTCTGCCGGAAGGAGGCGCTGGCCCTCCCATATGCCTTGCTGTAGGTAGAGCTGGCCGAACCGGGCGATATCCTCCGTCTTCACGCTCAGTCCCCATCCACCGGTATTGATGCCGCGCGGGCAGGTCTCCCAGGTGGCGCCTACGATGCCCAAGGGCGCGAAGAGGCGCGGCTGCAAATAGTCCAGCACCCGCATTCCGGTCACTTGCTGCACGATCGCCGACACCATATAGGTCGCGCCGCTGTTATAGAGGAAATGGGTGCCGGGCTTATGCTCTACCGGCTGCTCCAGGAAGGCGCGCGCCCAGTTGCCATCCTCCCGCGCGAACAGGGCCCCTAGCGTGTCCTGGTCATGCCCGGTGGACATCGAGAGAAGATGCCGGATGCGCATGGCGGCCAGGTTCTGGCTCACCTGCGCTGGCGCCTCGTCCGGGAAGAACGACAGCACAGGGTCATCAAGGGAGAGACGCCCTTCCGCAATGGTAAGACCTGCGGCGGTGGCGGTGAAGCTCTTGCTCAGCGAGTACAGCATATGTGGGTAGTGCGGCCCGTAGGGCGACCACCAGCCTTCCGCCACGACGTGACCGTGGCGCAGGAGAATGAGACTGTGGAGTTCCAGCAGGCTCTCCTCCACGTCTTCGACAAAGGGCAGAAGGGCGGCGGAGGCGACTCCCTGCGCCTCCGGGGCGCTGCGCGGGAGCGGCGAAATGGTGTGTTCACTGGTCATGGTGTTTAGAAAGGTGGCTCGTGTCACGGATCACGAAACATGAGTGTTCGCTGGTCATGGCGTTTAGAAAAGGGCTTATTTCAGGCTGGCAAGGTAAGCGCCGAGAGCAAGCAGGTCTTTGTCGCTGATCTTGCCCTCGAAGGGCGGCATTCGCGATGCAGGGTTCTGCGATTTCGGGTTCTTGACGTGCTGCACAAGCCATTCGGGAGTGTGTGTAGGCTCCGCACCGACCTTAGACAGATCCGGCCCCATGCGCCCGCCCGCGCCGCCGATGGCATGGCATCGGGCACAGCCATTGGCATCGTAGACGGCCTTTCCGGCGGAAACGAGATCGGTAGAGCCTGTGGGCGCCGAAGCAGGAGCGCTCTGCGTACTTCTTGGCGCGGCAGGAGCGCTCTGCTCGCCCGCAGAAGTGTTCTGCTCATTCTTGGAGCAGCCTGCCAGGACGAGCAGGAAGGCGAGGAGAGCAAGGCTTGTCATAACCAAAACGGTCGTCTCTTTCTTCACGGAAGACATCAATAAGGGCTCCTCTCTTTGTGTGATTTGTCTCCAAAAGGATCAAGGCAGCAGACAGCCTTGTCTGTAAGCGCGGTTACCTCTCGAACGCCCAACCTCAAATCAGGTCGGCAGAGTCTTCATCAACGGCGGCTTGCACTCCTGCATGAAAATGCTGCCTCCAGGCGGCCCTCACCGCCAGCCCCTCTCCTTGCGAAGGAGAAGGGAGAGGGGCTGGCGGTGAGGTCTGCTGGGGTGAGGGCGTTGCTGCCAGGCGTCAGGCGGTAGGAGTGAATCCAAGCACAATGTCAAAATGCGCCGCAAGCTCACCGAGGCGCGATCCTTGAATGGGAACGAAGGGGACCATGACGACGGCCCTTTGCCGGGGGTCCTGGATGCCTCCGAGAACGCCGTCCCCCGCGTTCTGAGGATGGCCTTTGATGTAGCACTGGGTCGTGAACTTACTCCGCCCCTTGACTTTAACAGCAACGTGGATATGCGGCGTGCGGCCCGGGTAAGGCACCGGCCTGATGGTGCGGAACAGATACTCCCCGGTCGAGCCGGTCAGGAAGCGCCCGAACCCCTGGAAGTTGGGGTCCCGGTTCGTAAAGTTAGCGCCTCCGCTGTGAATGTAAGCGCCATTGTTATCCACCTGCCAGATTTCGACGACCGCGCCCCGCACTGGCTCGCCGCGCGCATCCAGAATGCGCCCGCTGAGATAGGTGACCGCGCCGACGGCAGGCGTGATGCTATCGTTGATGATGAGCAAGTCGTTATCTGTGTCGAGAGGCAGCCTGTCCGGGTAGAACGGCCCCTGGGTCTGTCGCGGCGTCTGCACGAGCTCCTCCGCGAACGTCGCGCCGCTGGAGCATAGGAAGATGCCGGAGGCAAGCCGGGCGAGAAAGCCGCGACGGCTGGAAAATAAATGGGCACGGCTTAGAGCGGTTTTGGCTTCGTTCATCATATTTCCCTTTCCTGATCGGGTTCGGGGTTGAGCCGAAGGCAGGCGGAAGGGCGGGGCAAGAATGCGCTAACGCCCCTCTTCGTGCCGGCTGCCTTCCCCGGCGGTGGGCGCCCTCCGCAGGGTAATCTGGACGGTGGTACCCTGTCCAAGAACGCTGTCAATGCGAAGGATTCCGCCATGCGCCTCCGCGATGCTTTTGCTGATGGCAAGCCCCAGTCCGGTGCCGCCCTCCTCGCGCGAGCGGGCGCTATCCACCCGGTAGAAGCGATCCAGAACGTGCGGCAGATGCTCCGGCGGGATGCCCGTCCCGGTATCCTCGACCAGGACGCGGACAAACTCCCCTTCTGCACGGGCAGAGACCGAGATGCAGCCGCACGGGGGCGTGTGACGGATGGCGTTAGTCAGCAGATTGACGAAGAGTCGCACCAGGTGGCCCGGTTCCCCGAAGACGGCCAGTTCGCCGCTGACCTCATTGGCGACTGGGGCGCTGCCCGGAACCTGCGCGGCCTCTATGGCGGATTCAACGACCTCGCGGAGCAGGGTAGGCCGTAACTCAAACTTGAACTCACCCGCATCGGAGCGGGCCAACAAGAGCAAGTCTTGAACGAGGGCGCGCATCCGGCTTGCGGCGCGGTCGGTGGCCTCCCAGGCTTGGCGGTGTTCGGCGGGAAGGTCCGGGTCCGAGAGGGCCAGGCTGGTGTTGGCCTTAATGACCGTCAGCGGCGTGCGCAGCTCGTGCGAGGCGTCGGCGGTGAAGCGCCGCTGCTGCTCGAAGGCTTGCTCCAGACGGCCCAGCATCGCGTTCAGCGTGGCGGCCAACTCGGCGAACTCGTCCCCTCCCACGACCGGCAGGCGGCGCGAGAGCTCTCCCGCGCCGATGCGCGCAGCGGCCTGGGTGGCGGCACGGACAGGCCGGAGCATACGCCCTGTCAGAAACAGGCCCCCGGCTGCGGCGAGGGCCAGCGCGACGGGCGCGAGCGCCAGCAAGGTCTGATTCAGGTTGGTCAGGGCGCGCTCCACGTCCGCCAGGGAGTAGACGACCTGCACGACGCCAGCCACCTGCCCGTTCTGGCGCAGCGGGGCCGAGAAGACGCGCAGCGGCTCGCCCTCCACGCGGACGGTAGAATAGAGCTCCTGCCCCTGCGCGGCGAGGGCAAAGGCGCGACGGTCCCAGGGAGCGCCCTCGCCTGACGGGAACAGGGACCGCCCGTTCCGATCAAACACCCTTGTCATCCGCCGGGAGGGCGGGCCGGGGCCTGCCGGCGGATGACGCGGGGGAGGCGGCGCGGGTACGCCGGGCAAGGTCAATCCCATCGGCCTCCGCTCCCACGGCGGGCCGGAGCCTCTCCAGGGCCCGGCCAGTCCGCGCGCCCACACGACCTGATGGAAGCGTGCCTCGGCGGCAAGCTCCTGGTTCACCGAAGCCGTCAGGTTCCGCGCGAGGCTCAGGCGCAGCATGCCGCCCGCTACCAGGAGCGCCAGCGCCAGCACGCCCACATTCCAGAGCGTGAGGCGCGCGCGGACGGAAGTTAGGAAGCGCCACTGCTTCATGCGGCGTCCTCCAGGCACGGCGTCCCCCGTAGAGAGCAGGTTAGAGGAAATAGGTTGCGCGCTCCAGGCGGCTTCACTCGGCTTCCTCCGGGCGCGGCGCGCGCAGCACATAGCCCATGCCGTGAACGGTGTGGATCAGCTTGGGGAGCGGTTCCCGGTCCAGCTTCTTACGCAGCGAACGGATGTAGACATCTACGACGTTGGAATAGGCCGAATCTTCGGCCCAGACCCGCTCTTGAATGATCTCGCGCGTCAGCACCTGCCCTTCCCGCAGCGCCAGGGCTTCGAGCAGAGTGTACTCCCGGTCAGTCAGTGCGATCTCCTGCCCGGCGCGCGTGACGCGGCGCGTTCCGGTGTCTATCTCCAGGTCGGCGACGCGCACCACGCGCGTTCGGTGGACCTTATCGCGGCGCAGGAGCGCCCGGATACGCGCCAGCAGTTCCGGAAATTCGAAGGGCTTGGGCAGGTAGTCGTCGGCGCCGATGTCCAGCCCGCGCACCCGGTCCTGAAGGCCGTCCCGGGCGGTGAGCATCAGGATAGGCGCCTGGCTCCGCCGCGCCCGAAGCGACTCGCAGACCTCCCAGCCATCCATGCCAGGCAGCATGATGTCCAGCAGGATAAGGCCATAGGCGTTCTCCGACGCCATCGCCAGCCCGGACCGACCATCCTGAGCGACGTCCACGCCATAGCGCGCGTTCTCCAGCCCACGCCGGATCACCTGGGCAATCGCGACGTCGTCCTCGATCAGCAGAATCTTCACGCTTTCCCCCGGTTTATCCCAATAAGCGGCCTTTCCATTAGCATTGCATAAATATATGAAAAAATCATGAATGCCAGCTTGATTGATTCTTTCAGGTTTATATTGAAGGGTAATCCCTCCCAACGGTATTGACGTATCTCCTCAGCAGCAGGCTGCGTGAGATTGATCCACACGGCTGGGAGTGTCTACCTATTGAAGAGATTCATGACTTTTTCATTTGACCCTGTTACCCTCATTATCCAGAGGCCGCCGCTTCGCATTTCCGACATAGGGCGAAACCGACGCGCACAGCGAAGGCCACCGCTAGAGAGGAAAGGGGAAAACCGGTGCAATGGACATCCTTTGCGTTTATGGCTGGATCTTCTGGCCGCCTGAGGAACTCGGCTATAGTGCGGAAGCGCAACCCGAACCGGGTGCGTACCGGTGCGCCCGGCGCAGGCGCGCTCAGCGGCGTGCCGGCGCCCTGCGTCTGAAGCGTTCGGGAAGACGGAGCCGCGTGGTTCCATCCCGCGAGAGTGGCTATCGCGCTACTATGGTACGCTCCCACCGTCAATAAAATAGAGAATTTAATTTTCTGAACCAAATTTGCGTTTTCATGACTTTTTCATCGGAGCTTTGTATCCTGTATAAGAAGTTACCGGAAACCGGTCCTCTTTACCTTACTATGAGGAATTAGGATGCAACGGACGCGAGACCAGGTGAGATGTTGCCTCCCCCTGGAGGGATGATGAGCGGCCCGCCGCCTCAAGCTCTTAACGTATCACGTTAAGAACAGGTCAGGACAAGGAGCATAGTTATGCAGCCGACAACACAACAATGGCCTTCGTCCCTTCGCTCCCGGCGGAGTCGAGCGCAAACTGGCTTTACACTTATCGAATTGCTCGTGGTCATTGCCATTATTGCGGTGCTGGCAGCGATCCTGTTTCCCGTCTTCGCCCAGGCCAGAGAAAACGCGCGCAAAGCAAGCTGTCTGAGCAATCAGAAGCAGCTCGGGCTTGCCTTTGCGCTCTACACTCAGGACTATGATGAGAAACTGCCCAATTCGACCGACGGACCCGCCGGAGCGGGACAGCCAGGCGGCTGGCTCTACTTCCGCCATTTTCCTGCCAACGACGTCACCAACGGCGGCCAGGCCTTCGATGTCACGCAGGGCAGTCTCTATCCCTACGTTAAGAACGCGCAGCTATATATCTGTCCCTCTGACTCGCAGGGCAGCGCTTCCGGCGACTCGTATGCCGCCAACTCTTGCATCTTCAACCGCGTCGGGCCGGGTGTGGCCTTTGGAAAGTCCCTGGCAGCCTTCGACTCGGCCTCGGACTGGATGCTTTTGGGGGAAGAGGCCGCGCTGAGCGTTCCCGGCGGGCAGGACGCCGCGACAGGCGCGTTCCTGCGCACCAATTCCACCGACGACGGATATCTGTTCTATCGTCTCAATCTGCTGTCCACCCGGCATACACAAGGCTCTAACGCCGCGTTCATGGACGGCCATGCCAAGTGGTTCCGTTCCGAACAGATTCTTGCCAACCGATACCAGACCGGCGGCAGTAATGTAGACGTCTGCCCTTAGTCCCATTACCTTCCCAGGGAGGTTAATGCGTGTGCGGCTAGCCAGGCGAGACTCTGAGGATACAGAAGTACGTATAAAAACGTAAGCCGTGTCGGAGAGAACGCCCTTTCAGGCGTTGCCGATGCGGTACGCAGTACAGCAAGGAGTAGGAACATGCAAACCAAAAGGATACCTTCTCACAGGCAGAGCGCCTTCACGCTCATTGAGTTGCTAGTCGTTATTGCGATCATCGCAATACTGGCTGCGATTTTGTTTCCGGTCTTTTCACAGGCCCGCGAAAAAGCGCGCCAGACTTCCTGCCTCTCCAACAGCAAGCAGATCGGCACGGCGCTCCTGATGTATGCCGAGGACTACGACGAGCAGTTCCCGTCCGGGCGCTTCAATCCATTCGCTCCCAATCCCGCCGACTATGGCAAGGGGTGGGCCGGGCAGGTCTACGCCTATACGAAGAACGCGCAGATCTTCAAATGCCCGGATGATAGCACGTCGCAGGTTTCCGGGAATGGCATAACGCTGTATCCCGTCTCCTATATCTACAACTACAATGTCGCGACCCACTCCGCCCTTGCCGGCCTCAACGCGCCCGCCAACACGGTCGTGCTGGCGGAGGGAACCGGCGACCTGGCAAACGTGATCGTTTCGGGCGAGCAGCCCTCGTCTCCGACTCCGCTCTACTCGGCGGCGGGCGATGGGCTCTATATCCTGACGGCCATAGAGGGCACGGCCACGCCTGCGGTCGCCGGGCCAGTCCAGTATGATACGGGAACGATGGGCGGCTATCATCTGGCTACAGCGCCGCAAGTCCCCTACCCGTCTCTCTTCAAAAGCGAGAAGGGCCGCCATTCGGAGGGCGCTATCTTCTTCCTGGCCGATGGACACGCCAAGTTCTTCCGCTCGCAGGCCGTCTCGCCCGGAGGCAACGCCGGGGATTCGAGCGCGCCGCAAGATAGGGATAACGGCCTGGCGGCGGGCACGGAGGATTCCGCCCATCCCGTCACATTCAGCACCAATTGATCCAGCAGAGGGAGCGTTCTGTTCCCAGGGCGCTAAGGTTCTAAGGGGCTAAGAACATAGAGCACCGATGCATCTGGCAGAGGGAGCGTCCTGTTTACATAGAATCGAGCTAGCTTACTACACAGAAGGAGACAGTACCGATGTCACGTCCTATACGACTGACCGGCTTAGTTGAAGTCTTGCTCATCGCCCTGGCGTTGATTGCCGTCGCGACCCTGGCGCTGGCACAGCCTCCCGGAGGGCCTCCGGGCGGGCCGCCGCCCGGTCCAGGACCCGGTTTCCGCTTCGGTGGGCCGGGTGGGAGGGGCCTATCGCCAGTCCATGCCCCGCTCTCGGCCCTGGAAGCCGGATTGAAGCTGACCGCAACCCAGAAAGATAAAATCGCCCAGATACAAGCCCAGTTCCAAAAGCTCCGACGCGACCTGATGCCCCCGCCCCCGGATCAGGGCGGGCCACCGCCCGATCCGGAAACAATGCGGGCCAACTTCCAAAAGATGTTCCGCCTGGAACGGCAAGCCTCGCAGCAGATCGCAACCGTTCTGACTTCAGAACAGAAAAGCGCGCTCCCGGCAGTGTTGAAGGATATAGGGACGCTGCGGGCGGCAGGCATCCCCGCCGCGCTGATGAGCGACCTGAAACTGACTGCCGATCAGAAGCATCAGATCGCCTCCCTCGTCGCGAAAGCGCAGCAGACGCTGCGTGAGAAGATGGACGAAGCACGGCAGAGCGGCAACTTCGAGGCGCTGCGGGAGATTGTCATGCAGTCCCGACAAGAGACGCATGAAAAGGCGATGGCTGTCCTGACCGAAGGGCAGCAAACGCTGGTCGAGAACTACCTGCAAGCGCATCCGCAGCCAGGACCGGGCGAGGGCTTCGGACTACCACCGCCTGGAGGGTTTGGACCGCCGCCGGGTGGGCCGGGAGAGACGCCCCCACCGCCTCCGCCTGACATATCTCTTGCTGCGCTCTAGCGCGAGTTTCCGACCCTGCCGCCGATGCTCTTTGCCAATCTAAATCGGAGCCAGATTCCGACATACCTTGAAAATCAAAGAGCATTCGCGGCAGGGTTTCTCTGTCTCAGGAGGCATATCGTTCCACGGCAAGCAAAAATACGCTTGCTATATCGCCGCGGATATGTTAGTTTATCCATAAGGGGGCACATATGGAACCATCTCTGGCAAAGACGCTCTGCGCTCACTTTGCTCTGGGCCAACCGCGCACGATAGTGACCGCCGGCGGAACGCGCAACGCCAACTATGTCCTCACCACAGACCGGGGTCGGTGGTTTGTGCGCCGGCGCCATCCTGCCTATTGCGAGCCGGAGCGCATCTGGCACGATCATGCCGCAGCCAGTTACCTGGCGGATCGCCGGGTTCCTGTACTGCCACCACGCCAATCCTGCGAGGGCGCGACGTGGTCGGAGCTTGACGGGGCCGTGTGGGAGGTCTTCCCCTGCGTGGAGGGACGGCACCTGCGCGATGGGGAGGCGGCGGATGTGGCGGCGCTCGGCGCTGCGCTGGCGCAGTGGCATCAGGCGGGGAGGGAGTTTCCGCTGCATTATGAGAAAGCGGCCCCACGCGGCGAGATGGACCCGAATCGCTTACGGGAGCGCGCAAAGACTCTGGTTGCGGAGTCGCCAGATACAGCGGAAGCATTGCGGGGCTATTGCGCCGTACTGGAATGGGCCGCCGGGGATCTGCCCGATTCGCGTTACGCAGCCCTGCCGCACACGCTCATTCATGGCGACATCCAGCCCGCCAATCTCGTGATGCAGGAGGGCCGCATTCGTGCGTTTGTGGATCTGGATTGGTGCGGCTGGCAGGCGCGGCTCTATGACCTGTGCTTTGCCATCCTGATCTGCTGCGCGTCCCATGCTGACCCCTTCGATGGCGGCGATATTCGCTCCCTGACGCAGACGCCCTATCTGGAGGCTGATGTGGTGTCCGCCTTCCTGCGCGCCTACACGGCGGAAGCGGGGCTGCTGACGGCAGCGGAATGTGCCGCTCTGCTGCCGCAGTTGGTCCTGACCTGGTGCCATGCCCGCATTGACGGCGCCTTCAAGGTGCCGGCTGCGGAGCGCGCCGCTTTCTTGAGCCGTCCGCCGGACATGGCGGCGCTGGAATGGCTGGTTCTGCCGCCTCTCGATTCCCTATGGGAACGGAGCTAGAGTATGCCGGCTGCCCCCATTCGGCCCCACCTCTCCAGACAGAAACCCAACCGCGCGCTGCCCCCACCGAAGCCGTTCTCTCGTTCCGCCACGCCGTCGTGGCTATCGGCATGGGCTTGGTTTTTGCCTTCTGAGCGCGCTAGCCGTCCGCAGCCTACTCCTTTAGGGCCGGGCGCAACCTTACGCTAATCACGGCCAGAAGGCGTAGGTCGGGATATGCAGCAGAATGCCGACCAGCGACCACAGGCTGCCGATAATGCACTCGCCCAGGATGAGGCCCAGGAAGAAGGGCAGCGCCTGCCGGTAGGCGCGCAAGCCCCCATAGCGCAGCAGCACCAGCTTGACTATCCAGGCGATAAACAGCGGCAGCCACAGCAGCCCCAGCGACCAGGAGCTGGAGACCGCATAGCCGACCGGATGGAACGGAAACCAGGCCAGGCGCACGCGCAGAGCGTTTAGCAGCAGCGTGATAAAGAAACCGACCGCGATGGCGACCCGCGTGTTGAACTGGGTTTGCGGCGAGGTGGGCGATTTGATCCAGGTGGTCATCCGGTTCCAGGGCTCACTGCCGAAGATCAACTGTACGTTCGGCGGGGCGATCTTCTCGGCGGCGCCGTAGCGGTAGCTCTGGTCGAGATCGGCCCAGAAGGCGCACAGCGCCCCGACGACGATGGTCAGCAGCATGGCCCAGAAGAGGGGACGATAGCGCCCTCCGGCGCGCTCGGCGATCTTAAAGCCCTCCAACTGCACGGGCATGGGATGGGAGCGGTAGGCCCGGTTGAAGCCATAGAACATGGAGAACATCGTCAGGTCAGGCCGCGCGATCTGGTTGGACGGCATCACGGTAGGAATCATGCTGTCGGGGCCGGAGACGTGCAGATCGTGGGCGGGCGGGCCAAGCTCAGCGCGCATCCGGGTGATGGCTATCGCCAGCCCGAAGTAGATCACAAAGAAGGCGATGATCATCACGGGCGACATTCCGGCGGCGCGGCAGAAGACAAAGATCGCCAGGCTGCCTGCCGCCAGCCCGAAGACGGCCCAGCGATAGGGCAGCGGCTCATGGGCGTCGTGCAGGTCGGCGCGTGGGTTCCATAGGCCCCGCCAGATGCGTAGGAAGTGGCGGCGGCTGACCCAGAGGGCAAAGGCGGCCAGGCCCATGTACGCTCCGAACGATTGCGGCTCCGTATAGGGGAATCCGGGCACATCCATGTAGCCGAACGCCGCCCCGACGACCCGCTCCAACTGCCACACCCACGCAAAAAACCACGCGGAAAACAGCAGGTCCACCGGCAGCAGCATCCCCAGCCCGATGCCGAAGGGATAGAGCGCCATGGAGAGGCCATTTAAGGCGTTCCAGGGAGGCGAAGTCAGGTAGGTGTGGAGGTCCTGCATGGGGCCGAAGCGTTTCAGGGGCAGCATGGGCAGCGAGGGGTAGAGATAGGCCAACCCGTTCCACAACTCCAGCGCGCCGGAGACGGCCACGCCCCACCAGAACAGCCGCGTTTTGAAAAGTTGGGTGCGCGGGTTGACCATCTCCAGCGGCAGGGCCACCAGCGGATAGGCCATCTTCTCGCTCTCCGTCCACTGCCGCCGCAGGAGGGTATTGATGCACAGCATCAGAAAGCCCAGGAGCGTCAGCAGCAGCGTCCACCAGAGAACGGGCTGGACCCAGGCGCGCAGGTTATGGAGGCTGTAGAACGTGCCGGTGCCGGTATAGAACTCGGCCAACGCCTGCGGATCGGAGACGCTGAGCCAGGGGGGAATATAAGGGAGGATATCGGTCGCCCAGCCGTTCTCCGGACGCGCAAAGTAGTGGGCGTGCGCCATAATCGGCAGAAGCACCTCGATCATGTCGTGCCCGGTAATGGCGGAGGAGAGAAAGAGCAGTATATAGACCGTCAGCAGCTCGCCCGGCGTCAGGCGCAGGCGCGGCCAGAGCTTCCCGATCAGCGCGTTGAGCCCCAGCAGCGCGGCCAGGATAAAGACGACGTTGAAAAACAGCGAGATGGTGGTCGGATGCCCGGAGTAGCGCACCACCTCCATCTGGATAATCCAGTAGGCGTTGAAGGGCATCAGCACCAGCGCAATACCGACAGCGCGTGCTGTCACCATGCGCGTGCGCGCCTGGGGAATGGGAGGCCCGGAAGCTTCCTGTTGTGGGGAGGCCGCCTCTCCGGACTGCCGTAGGCCTGGTATCAAGCAGCGTAACCTCGATGCAGGATAGTCGTTCGATGCAGGATAGTCGCAGACAAGTTCGCAAGGAAGCGCCGTGTTTCCTCCCGCCCCTAAATGCTTTCAGGTCATTCCGTTTTTGGCGTCCGCAGAAGTGCCGGAAAACGAAAGGACCCTGGATACGTTCTTGGCCTGCAAAAGCGTTTGACAAACGGCCTGTTCTGCCCTATAATGAAACGAAATGGCCTCCTGTGCGAAACTTCACGCCGCCTACGACGTCATAAGCATAGAGAATGACTTGGATTTCCTGGAGCGTCCCGACCCGGCCCTGCCTCTTCGTAAGTCTCCCCGCCAAATCGCCCTGCAATCGGAACGCTACGTGTGTAAGCTTGCCGAAGCCTCTGCCCGCACGGATCAGGCGCAGGAGGCGGAGCGGCGTACCGCTCCGGCTGTCGTCGCGCTCAGCCTGGAATGGAGGAAGGAGAAACCGTGAACAAGAAGATCAGCCCCATCTGGAGTGTCCTGGTCGTTCTGGCAGCCGTTGGCGCGATCTTTGCCGTGATGTGGTATCAGTCCGAGGCGCCGAAATGGAACCGCCTTCCCGAGGTGATGCCCATGCGTATCCCAACGGCGGCAGCCAAAAAGACCCCGGCAGTAAAGCCGAAGCCGTCCTCCAGGCAGAGTCCTACCTCCGAAGGCGCTCATGCTACCGAGAAGGCTAAAACCTCGGAAGCCGGGGACAAGGACGCCCATAAATAGAATAGAGAGCCTGAGTTCCGGCCTCCGCGTGCGGGCAGCAGCCTGCACGACCTGCGCCCTCTCGGCGAGCGCCTGAATAGAAAGCACTCGGTTTCCGGTCCCCGCCTGCGGAGGGCTAGCCGGGTGAGGAGATGAAGCGACTCGTGAAGAATATTCCTGTCCCTGTCATCGTCGGCGTGGTGATCGTGGCTATCGCGATCCTTATTTTCAGCATTGCCCGGAGTATGCGTACCGATACCGGCGTGCCAACTCCGGCAACTCCGCTGCCGCCGACAACCGGGAAGATGCAAGGCCCCCCGCCGACCAATATGCCCCCCGCCGCCATGCGGATGCGTGGGATGGCCCCGCCCTCCGGCGCGCAGGGAGGCGGTGCGGGCGGTCCCTAGCCGCGCGCACCGCGGCGGCTCGTGCGCCTGGCTTTTCCGGCAGCGCGCCCGCCGTGCGTTGCCTTTGTGTCTTATCTGTAGCCGTTGATACCCTATTCCTGTAAGGAGGAACTGTCCATGCAACGCGGTAAGCCCCAGGGCTTTACCCTGATCGAGTTGCTCGTCGTCATCGCTATTATCGCGATTCTGGCCGCCATCCTCTTCCCGGTCTTTGCCCAAGCGCGTGAGTCGGCCCGCGCGGCAGCCTGCCTGAGCAACATGCGGCAGCTAGGTACGGCCATGGCAATGTACGCTCAGGACGCCGATGAGAAGTATGCGCCGACCCGCATGACCGGCTTCAACCCGACGACCGGAGAGTGCCCCGGCTGTTGCAAATCGGATAACGCCAGCGATCCGCCCATTACCGGCTGGCGCTCGGCCACCTATCCCTATATCAAGAACTACCAGATCTGGCAGTGCCCCTCCAATCCGAACCGCGACCTCTCGACCGAAGAGGCGGACAAGAACTTCAAAGTCTCCTATTCGGTCAACGGCACGATTGAGTGGTTCCTGCAAGCCCCCGTACCCAATCGCGGCATTGACCTGGCGGCGCTGCACCACCCGGCGGAAGATGTCATGCTGATGGAGTCTACGGCAGCCTGCAACGACCAGGCGGACTGGTCCGTGTGGAAGAACGTCGGCTCGTGCGGGCAGCAGGCCCTGAACCTGCACCGCGGCAAGGGCGGTCTGATGAACTGGGCGTTCTTCGACGGCCACGCCAAGGCGTCCAAGCTGGTGCCCATTCTGGCGCGCAAGGGACCCCGGTACACCGCCGGCGGTTCATGGCCCGCTCGAAAGCATCCAGGACCATCAGCGCGCGCAAGGGACCCCGGTACACCGCCGGCACCTACAACAATATCGGCATTGTCGAAGATGGCAGCCAGCCCGACGCGAACGCCTGGAACTGGAGTTGGTGGATGGATGAGGACGACAACTCCGATAACATCTGCGACTTCTACAAGTGACGGGTCAGGGGATCGATGAGACACCGTCCGAACCATTGGCCCCCTGATCGAGCGTCCGGCTCGAAGCCCGGACGCGGAGTTAAGCAAGCAAACAGGTAATGATACGGTTTCTGCGTCGTTTTTCAGGCCGCCTTGTCCTCGGCGCGCTCGTCGTCGGGGGCGTGGCGGCCCTTATCTTCTGGTGGCGAGCGCGGCCTGCGCCCGCCGCTGCCGCGTATGCGCGCGGCAAGATGTTGGCTGCTGCCGGGATGACATCCGATGCCTGGGACGTGTATGGCGAGGCCATTCGTCTTGATCCTGCATTTGCCCCTCCCTATCGCGCGCGAGCCGAGCTTGCGGAGGCTCGTGGGGATCTGGAAACCTCCATCCAGTACTGGAAAGACTATCTGACGCGCGCCGCCAAACCAGAGCACGCCTGGTGCCATCTGGCTGATGCCGAAGTGCGGGCCGGATTGCAGGTCTCCGCGCTGCGCGACGCGGAGCAGGAGCTGAAGCTCAACCCGAACTGCGCACGCGCCCATCTGCTGGCAGGGCTGCTCTACGAGCGTAAATCTGCGGCAAAGGCGGCGCTGGAGCATCTGGCGTGGGCGGCCCGGGCCTATCCCGACAGGCCGCGCGTGCAACTGGCTTATGGACGCGTGCTGGTCCTGAGCGGCAACCCCGGCCAGGCAGTACAGGTGCTGCGCGCCATCGTAGATAAGGACCCGGCACGCCCCGAGCTCTTTCGCTGGTTGGGTTCTGCCTATGCGCGCCTTGCCCCCTCCCCGGAAAACGCGCGGCTTGCGGAACAGAACCTCCGGCGCGCCCTGACGCTCAGGCCGGACTACCCGGAGGCCAATTACGAGTTAGCGCAGCTTTACTTCAACCAACGCCGCTTGCAACAGGCCCTCCCCTTTGCCAGAAAGGCCACAGGACGCAAGCACTATCCGCGCGCACTCTACCTGCTGGCCCGGCTCTATGCCGCCCTCGGCCTTCGCGCCCAGTCAGCCCACTTTCAGCAGGAGTTCCAGCGGGAGAGCGAGCTGGCGGCACGCCAGGAGACGCTGCTAAAGCAGTTCCAGACGGACCGAGAGAATATTCCTACCCTTCTGGCTCTCGGGCAAACCCTGCTGGCGCGGGACGAGCCAGAGATGGCGGCGCGGTATCTGCGTTATGCCGCCCAGCGCGCGCCGCAGGACCCTCGCGTGCAGGCGGCGCTGGCACAGGCGGAAAAGCGCCTCGCCATACCCTCCATAGAAACAGAGAGCCCCTCCTCTGCCGCCCCTGATAGTGCGTTGGGAGCAGGGCAGGCAAGCCTCACAGCCCAGCCATAGCTCGCATTCCTTCCTCCTCTGCCGACCTCCGACTCCCCCTTGCAATGCCCTGCGGCGACTGCTCTCACCCCCTGCCCCTCTCCTTGTGAAAAGAAACAAGTGGGAACCGTTTCCGCGAAACCGGCATTACAAGAGACCGAGGGCAAAACAGTATCGCAGCCCAACATTCGCGTTCAAAGGAGGAAATACCCATGCATCGGCAAAGTCCCCTCGGCGTACGTATGTCCCGGTTGCTTGGCCTGCTCGCCGTGATCTTGCTTGCGACAGGCGCTCCCAGCTTTGCGGGCAACGAGCACACGAGCAAGCCCTTTATGGGCGTCAAAGCCAACACCGGAACCGTGACCCACTCGCAGCAGGGCAACCAGCACATCCTGACACTCAGCGATGATTTTCAGGTGCCGGATGCGCCCGCTCCCCACTGGCAGATCATGGATTCTCTGGGCAACACCTACCTGCTCGAAAGCCTCAAAATCAAAGGCGACAAGGTACATCGGCAGATCACGCTGCCGACCTACATCCACGATATTGCCAAAGTGCAGATATGGTGCGCCTGGGCGGAGGCGCTTCTCGGCAAGGCATCGTTCGATCACCCGATAAAGTAGACCGGTCTTTCGGAAGGGCGCTGGCTGGCCGCGCCGATACCGGCAAGCGTTCCTGAAGGCGGCCCGACAAAGCAACGCTGCTTGCCAGCGCTCCGCATTCAAAGGAGGAATCGCAAATGAAACCCATCCGCTATTGGATAACTGCCCTGGCGTTTTCGGCTCTGGCTGGCTCGGCGCTGGCCCAATCTCCGATTACCGAGAAAAAAGGTTGACGCTGGACGGCGCGAAGAAGGTTATGGCTACGGCTACGGCCCTGGCAAAGAAGTACCATACCACCGGCGTCATCGCTATCGTAGACGATGGCGGCAACCTGATGCACCTGGAGCGGCTGGATAACACATTCGCCGCCGGCGCCAACATCTCCATTGGCAAGGCGCGCACGGCAGCGCTGTTCAAGCGTCCGACCAAATTCTTGGAGGAGGTCATCAAGAAGGGACGCACGGCCATGGTCGCCCTGAACGACTTCACGCCCCTCCAGGGCGGCGTCCCCATTCTGATAGACGGGCAGATTGTCGGCGCCATCGGCGTTAGCGGCGCGGCCAGTGCCGATCAAGACGAGGAGATCGCCGAGGCAGGCGCCAGCGCCTTCTCCAGCGCGTCGGCGAGCAGCACCGAATCTTCCTCTCTGCCGGTCACCTACTTTGATAAAGATACGGTGGCGGCAGCCTTTGCGAAGGGAGCGGTCCTGTTCGACGGGGCGGTAGCCGGAACTATATGATCCATGCCAGCCGCCGCGACAAAGCCGGAATGGCGGAGGTCCATACTCTCGATACTGATCTCATCTACGTGATGGAAGGCTCCGGTACCTTCGTCACGGGCGGGACCATGGTAGATGGCAAGAACATTGCACCCGACGAGATTCGAGGGGCCTCCATCCGCAACGGCGAGAGCCGCCACCTGGTCAAAGGCGACGTCATCATCGTCCCTGCGGACGTGCCTCACTGGTTTCAGGAGGTCAATGCGCCTGTCGCTTACTACGTCGTCAAGGTGCGGTAGCACGAGGGAGGGATAGCGATGATCGCCAGAATGCTTTTCTTTACCATGACGACACTCGCGGCGTCTACAGGCTCAAGGACGGCAAGCTCACGCTGCTGACCAAAGACCTGGGCGGCCCGAACGGGCTGGCCTTCTCTCCCGATGAGAAGTACCTCTACGTCACCAATTGGGACGAAAGGCTCCGGTCGAACGAGAGCATAGCCGACAAGAAGAAGATCGTCATGCGGTATGAGGTGGCCCCGGATGGAAGCCTGAAAAATGGGAAGGTGTTCTTCGATATGGGCCGCGCGCCGGAGAAAGAGGCGCTCGACGGCATGAAGGTAGATCGGCAGGGCAACCTCTATGTCTCCGGGCCGGGCGGAGTCTGGATTCTCTTCGCCGAGGGAAAGCCTCCCGGCACGATCAGGGCGCCCCAACTGCCCGCCAATATGGCCTGGGGCGATGCGGACGGCAAGACGCTCTACCTGACGGCGCGTACCGGCCTTTACCGGATACGACTTAACATACCCGACATACCCGGCATCCGTCCTTAATACTCGCGTTGTCCTTCTGAGGTCTAATCTGCCTCAGTAAGGGTTGCCCTCCCGGTCCTCGCCGGGCACGGAAAGTACCCGGCTGGAGGGCGGCTCTGCCGCCAACCGTCCTGCCGGACGGAAACCACCCGGCTTGGCTTTGCGTCCGCCAGGACGCCTGGCCGTAGGCCCTCCAGACGG